>OLRR01000421.1_pt1 | contig 33566 bp, 28 predicted proteins | sample 1671941 | NCBI WGS metagenome assembly OLRR01 (sample SAMEA3136628, study PRJEB25190) | human gut metagenome
CAAAAGCGATATTGCACGCGAAAACAAATATGATGGTTAACTTGATTTTGTTGGGACTTCACAGCCTTACCAGTTATAGTTACTTGTAAGGGCGTCAATTTTTGTTATCATTTTTCCTGTATAACTGCCAATAGTCTGCACGATGTAAACGCCATAAGTTCCAATCAAGAGTAAATATCAAGCTATTTTTTCAGTAAAAGTGGCCGCTCATCATATGAGCGGCCACCATTGCTATAAAAGTTTATTTTTATAAATGCCGATTAATACCCGGATCTTCTATGCGACCTCTTGCGCATATTCAGATTCTTCCAGCTGAATTGTAGAATCACTTGCAGGCTCTGCACTTTCGGGCGTTGCAATTTCTTTCTCATTTTCGCTATCCTCATACAGGACACTTTCTTCCGGAGAAGTTTCTTCACTGGCAGTTTCTTGTTCTTCCGTGGATGCTATAGTAACTGGAATATCATGTTTCTCTGCATCAACATCCGATTCCGAACTTTGAATCGCTGCGTCACTTACCTTCAGCAGTCTTACTGCATCAATGTGTACAGTTGTTCCGCCAGAAGATTTGACATAGAATCCAACATTGATTGTTCCATTCGTTACAAGCACATTTGAAATCTGCACATGATGCCAACCACTTCCTGTCTGCGGCATATCCTGATAAATCGCATCACCACCATAATCTACAATCTCCAAGCGCCCTATCGTTGGAGCAGTGTTAGACACTTTGACCCATGCATCAACATTGTAAGTTCCATTTGGCACAGAAACATTCTGGTGAATACTCTGCTCATAGGCACCGCTAGAATAGAAATATGCTCGTTTGTCGCCTGCAATGGGGGACTCCGGTGGATTCGTTCCAGATCCAGAATCTATACCATAGGCAGAGTTCTGACCATCAGGACACCATTCGTACCAGTTCGAATTCATCGATGTATTCCGTTCAAAGTCTCCATTGTCCAAGAGGTTTTTTGTGGGACTGGCTCCATCCTTCACTTTGATTTCCACTTTGTCTATATTGATGGATCCGGTGTTGCCATTATCCATCCGAAGAGAAATCTCGTTTCGGCCTTTCTGCAAGGCAAGATTTTCAGTATAATTTTGCCACTCGTTCCAGTTTCCACCTACACTTGTAAAATTAATAGTTTTTGCAAATGCCCCATTAACATAGAGATTCAAATTTTTTGTTTCCTGATTGCCATTTGCATATCGGAACGTAACCGGATAATCGGCCGTTGCGGGAATTTCCACATCGAATATGACTCGTGCATCAACATTCGTCAATGTATCCACAAATCCCGTCCCACTGTAGAACCAATGGTCTTGATTCGTCTTCGCGCTTCCCCACAGAGCAGCATTTTCAGCTTCTTCTACAATTGTATCCGATGCATACGGGACAGATAGATAATCAATATTTACAAATCCATTGTCCCCTGCGGCCTGATTGTATTCGAGCTTGATGGCATTTAATCCTGCTGCCAGATCAACATTGACCGTAGAATCAATCCATGTATCCCAATTTCCTGTTGGTTCAAAACCAATCTGATTCTGGTACGTGCCATTGCTATATACCGATAGCGTTTTTGGGGTTGTATCGCCGTTGGAATAGTGAATGGGCAGGCTGTAGGATCCTGCATTAGGAACTTTCACATAAAATGTGATTGCAGCTTCGTCAGCTTCCAATTTGTCAACAAATCCCGTTCCGGAATACCCGGAATGATTCTCATTCACTGCTGCCATTCCATCGGTAGTTTTTCCTGACAGCGATGCATATTCTGCCTCATATTTCTGGCTGGTACTGCCAGTTCCGCCATTTCCTTGAATTTTAAAGGAAGTTTCATTCGTTAATCCAGCCGGCACTTTCACATAGGTAACATTTCCATATACATCAGCGCTTGTGGTCCACGCCGCTGCACCAGACGCAAAGAGCTCATTGTAGTCTGTGCATTTTGCAAGTTCCTGACCCTCATACGTAACAGACTCTCCAGCTTGACCATGAATTGCAAAATACATCCAACTAACATCATTGGTAAACTTGCCTTCCCGGTTTCCGACAGTAATGGTTGTACTATCCTCAGTTTTGCATTGAGTAATGTTCTGCTTCAAATATTGTCCGTTCTCATAGTTGTAGGACTGCCCATCATCGTCATAATACTCAAAGGATGTACTCGTACTAAAGGGGAAAACGTCAACATATAGATGTTCAACCGACTTTTCTCCGACGTAGTTCTCCACATCCTGAGTAGGGATAATGCCGCCTTCCTTTACAAACATAGGAATGTCTGTCCATGTCTCGCTGTTCAGAGAATACGGAATATATTGTCCACCCTCATACACCGTACCGCGGTTGTAATCAATCCAGCGGCCTTCCGGAAGATAGATCCACTTACAACTCGCACCACGTTCTGTAATTGGAGCTACTAACAGATAGTCACCAAACATCCATGCATCAGAATAGTTGGCTAGATTTTCATCATTCGGATAGTCATACAGAAGCGGATATACCAATCCGAGCCCAGTTTTATACGCCGAATGCTCATAAGAATACATATACGGCATAAGGGAATATCTCATACGGATTGCCGTCTTCGCATTTTCTTCCGCAGTCGATCCAAAATACCACGGCTGACGCTGCTGATAATTTGTACCGTGAACACGGTCAACAGGAGTAAGTGCAGCAAATTGAAGCCATCGCGTGTACAGTTCGGGTGACGGATTTTCAATGTTCCCAGAATTCTGGTTAAAACCACCACCGTCAGATCCCCACTTCATTTGGCCGTTGTTAATGGTAGAGAGCATAGCAACTTTCTGCTCATTAAGGCCCGCTGCCCAATCAACACGTTCGCCTTTATAGAACTGTGTTGCGACATCACCAGACCAAATGCTTGTGGCATACCGCTGTGTACCGGGATAGTAATTTCTCGCAGTTTGCCATACTCGGGTTCCCCCACCTGTGTAATTACGCTGTCCTTCATACAAGGCCTGCGAAATAAACATGGTGGAGAAATTTCCAAACCAGTATTGTGCATCACCCGACGAAACTTTATCCGTTTCATCATTCCACCAGCCAACAATGCCCTTATCAAAGGCATCTTGAGAATGTTGCCACCACCATGCACGCTCATCGGCCTTATATGGGTCAATGCTGCGGACAGTGACCGGAAGGAAATAATCTGTATATGCTTGGTGTCCCGGATAGAAGAAATCGTGTTCCTGTGCGTATTTCCCTTGCTGCGTCACAGTCCCATCAGATAGCTGTGTTACAATGCGCGGCTTTGTAATGCCAATAAGTTTAATTCCTTTTTCGTCCATTTCATTTTTCAAGGACGTTGACGCCGCACTCGGAAAATTATCGGTGTTCCATGCGAATTCACCATAATTATCTTCGCCATACTTTTTCCAATCATAGTCGAGCGCATACGCATCAATTGGGATATTTTTTGCGCGGTAAGTGTCTACCATGTTGTTTAGTTCGTCTTCATTGATGTTCCACTCGAAATTGGAAAATCCCAAAGACCATTTCGGCATCATGGGCGAAGTACCTGTAATCTTTGCATATCCCGCAAGAATCTCTTTGGGCTGACCAAGGATAATATAATACTCTACATCATCCTTTTCATAGCGGCGCCCTTCTGTAGGCGTTTCACCATAATAGAATTCCATCTTATTATCGGTCGAGTTAGTATATGGATAACCGCCATCTGAATCAATGAGCACACCATAGCCTGCCGTAGACCACATAAACGGACCTCCAGAGTTTCCCTGCTGTCCTGCAGTAGCAGTATCCGTATTATCATTTCTCAGCAGTTCCCCATTGCTTGAAAAGCAGTCATAGCTATGGATGCCATACATATTTGATGACGATGCACGAACGAAACGAACGCCATCATCAAAAACACCGCCTGAACTCGGTTCCCAGAACAGCGTCGTACCATCTGCCTTCTGTACCGTCATTCTGCAGGGTTCTTTCGCAATTTCAATGCGCATATCTGCCGTAGTAACTGTAATAGGATCAGCCGCTGTGTCAATTGTTGCACCAACCGCATCCCACGACAGATTCGGATCAATCATCGGTGTATCAGGGCTTTCCGCAACGGAATTCGGCTGGTAGTCTACCCGCAGAATATTGTCCTTACATACATCAATCGTCAATTTATCCGGATTGCCAGACTTCGATGCAACTGTAAGAATCAATTTTGACCCATCTGTCGTTGCACTAAGGACATTGCCCAAACCGCTGCTATCATCAGCGAAAACATGTACTGGGAACACACATAAAGTACTAGTTGCCATTAGCGCAGCAGATAGCAAAAGCGCTGCGGTTTTCTCTACGAAACGCATGATTACCTCCTTCTGTATTTAACATACTTTTTTACTCAATACGAATACAATCCAAATTGATGCCTGCGAAGTCACCTTCGTTATAACAAATGTTAATGGTGTTTCTACCTGCAACTACATGAACCGGCACACTAATTTCTGACCATGTATCCCAGTCCTGCGTTTTGGGCAAAGAAATCCGTACTGTTTCCCCATTAACACTAATACTTCTTTGGGCATCTTCCGTTCCAGCAGAATAGCGAATCACTACGCTTTTTTCGGCCTCCGCGTCCTCATATACAGTGAACGCAACCGCATCACCATTCTCAGCGAATTGCTCAACAAAGCCTTCTCCATAGTAACCAGTGTGATTCGTATTTGTTGAAACGCCCGTAAGTGCTGCGTGTTCGGCTTCAAAAGGTGCTTTGGAGATGCCATTAACACAAATGGCCACCGCGTCTTTCACGGACGACTTCACATAGGTGAATTTCTCATTTGCATTGTAGAAGAAGCAGTCTGTACCGGCGACAAATTCATCCAGAGAAGAAACCTGTTGTAATTCGTTTCCGTTCGCAGTAACACTACTCGGTCTGCTTCCGAAAATTTGCGTTGTAATCTGGCTATCATATGCAGGAAGTTGTACGGTAACTTTGTGCTGATCAAAGTTTTCCGTTGCTTGAATCTCCATTGAAGTGCCGTCACTATTATTTACCGTATAGCTACTGTTCCCCTGCGGATATACTCTGAATGTGAGATTCGTATAATTATCAACATCGTTACCAATCGAACCGCCCAATTCATAGTTTGCGTTCAGGTTCATCGGGATAATGCTACCATTCTTCACATATACAGGGATGGAATCAACATCTGCATAGTATGTTTTTGTCTCCCCACCGGCAGTCAGAGCATTATGCCAAAAATCAATCCATTCACCTTCAGGCAAATAAACAGCTTTTTCTGTTTCACCTTCGTTCATCACGGGTGCCACCAGAAGGCTATGTCCAAACATATACTGCTGGTCAAGATTATAGGTATTGGCATCATCAGCAAAGTCGAGGAACATTGCACGCATCATCGGTGAACCTGTTGCAGAAGATTTAATCGATTCACTATAGATATAGGGGAGCAAATTTGTACGGGTATTTACATATTTGCGGAATACCGAAACAATCGTAGTATCACCAGTTCTTTCCTGCACATTCCACGGAGAGCGCTCTTCGCTGGGAGTCGGATCAGATTTTTCCGAATGGAATTGCATGACCGGGCAGAACGCTGCCATTTCTGTGCTACGCTTATAAAGTTCTGCATTCGGGAAATCGCCGGTAAAGCCCGCCATATCCCAACTCCAATAGGGGATTCCAGATATACCCGCATTCAAGCCAGCGCTTACAGCCTGGCGGAAAGACTCAAAAGTAGAGCTCTGGTCGCCAGACCAATAAATTCCTGCAGTCTGCGCGCCTGCCGTTCCAGAGCGACTAAATGTCATACCCGTACCCGTTTTCTGCTTAGAAAAGTCATTATACGCCTTTACATATTCTGTCGGGTAAAGGTTTCGCATCTCAGGTCCTGTCTTTCCATTCGAGAACGTCGTATTTTTTCCCCAGACCATTTCGCCGCCATCAGTTTTAAAGCCATCAATCCCAATGTCATCGAATAGGTATGCACGTTTAGACATCCACCAATTGGTTGCATCAGCATTTGTGAAATCCAACAATAGGCTATTGCCAAACCAGCCATTCTGCGGAATTCTGTACTGGCCGCCGTTCCCATCGCCAACAGCGTAGCCCTTTTCAATCATATAGGCCTCGTCGTTGTCTTTCTGTTCATAGCTATAGCTTGTCCATTTTTCAACAGGAACCTGCCACAAAATCAGCTTCATTCCATTATCATGGAGCGTTTTTGCCATTGCTGCCGGATCACTCCATTTTTCGCCATATGTAAAATCTTTACTTGTCAGAACCGCACTGCCGGACACCGGTGTGTAGGTTGCATCATTCCAAATGTAAAATGTATTTTCATCACTCCACTGTTCAAGGACAACAACTGTTGCCGGAATATCATTTTCATTTGCCTTGTTCATCGCATTGATGACTTCACTCTGTCGATCCCACTCATTGGCCGACATCCAAAGGCCAAATGCCCATTTGGGAAGTTCCTGCGGTTTACCCGTAATATCCGTATAAGAATTGATTACTTCATCAGGTGTTTCTCCGCCGATGATGTAGTAGTCCAACATCGCATCTGAAGTTCCATCCGTTTCAGTACAGAAGCTATAAGCGGAACTATTGCTGTTCGCCATATCGAATGTGGAGTAGTATGTGCTATTTAGATACAGACCATATCCGCGACTAGAATAGAAGTACGGAACAGCCAGATACGTTTTCTCATTCTGGTTTTGGTATTGGTTGTAAACATACGTGTCCACCGTCTGTCCACGCTTGTTCAAGCCGTTATAGCGTTCGCCAAAGCCAGCAAATTGCTCATCTGCTGGAGAAGTATAGCTGTCTCGGACTTTATCAATCACATCGCTCCCATCTGTGCGCCAAGAGAGTTCGCTCCCAATCGTTCCATTACCAGACAGTTCACGGTTATTGATAAGATCATAAATTTCGATGCCATAGGGGGATTTCGTTACAGTCACCCGAAGAGAATCTGTCGTGATCACAACCGTATCGGCTGTCTCGGTCAGTGCATAGTCCGAAATGCCGGAAGCAAATGTCCCTGTTCCCTTCGGAGAAAGCTGGAATCGCAAGGTTTTACTATTTGTAAAACTAAGCGACAGTTTCGGGGAAAATGTTCCCTGATCTGGAATAACATCAAAGACGATGTGATCCTGTAAGTTTGCATCCAAAGCCACTTGCTTTGCGTGCTCCCACCCTGTTACATGGAACGTAAATGGACCCACTTGTTTGAAATCTGCGCCGTCTTTTGCAGCCCAAACAGTGTACTCAACTGTATCGCCCTTTGCAAAGCTTCCCAGCGAGATTTCCCAATATGTATTGTTCCCGCTGTTATACTTCCACTCCGCACCCTTATCTGTTCTGGGCTCACCATTAACAGTATATGTAGCCCATACGGACTGTCCCGGTTCAATCGGCCATGTGGTTCCTTTTACTATAACATTTTCACCTTCTGCAGGATTGCGAGGTATGCGCTCTGTTTCGCCAATATCATAAATGCAGTTGTTTCCATAGGGTTCATGCCAAACGCCATCCAATGCAAAAGCGGATGGTGCCACCAAAGAAAGAATCAATGTGAGTCCCACAAGTAATGATACTACTCTTTTCATCGTAACCTCCCTGATTGATTTTCTATCAAGTCTGCCAGCCTTTTATTGCAAGCAATTGACTTAACGATAGAAGCGGATAATTGACGTTCGGGCAATCTTTAGTCGGCCCGATTCCAGCCACCAGAAAGCCCCCATTGAGGGCGGCTTTCACACCTGCCTCTGCATCTTCAACGACAAGGCAATCACTTGGCTTTTGGTGCAGTTTTTCTGCCGCCAGCAAAAACACCTCCGGATCTGGTTTTGAATGTGAAATTTGATTTCCATCTACAATAACATCAAAGAACTTTCCAATCCCGAGTTTTTCTACAATAAGCGGTGTATTCTTACTTGAAGATCCGATAGCCAGCGGAATATGGATGGCATGCAGCTTTTCCAGCACTGTCCATGCACCATCTGCCAAATCCGTTGAAGTTATATTTTGTAGCAGTTCTCTGTAAATATTGTTTTTCTTTTCCGCAAGCAGAAATTTTTCCTGCTCGCTATAACGGACTGGTGAATTGCGCAGGATTAGTTTGAGACTCTCCATCCGCGAAACGCCTCGCAGCTGGTTATTGACTTCTCTATTAAAAGGAATATGCAATTCATCAGCTATGGCTTTCCATGCCATATAGTGATATTCATCTGTATGGCACAGAACACCATCTAAATCGAAAATAATAGCGTTCATAGGCAAATCCTTTTGACTGCAAATAAACAGCCTCTTGCTGTGTGCTAAAGCCTCTTGCGGTCAGCAAAAATGGTGAATTTGAACGGTTTCTGCTCCAGTTCCTTCCACGCGGATCTTTTTGTTTTTCCACTCGCAGGTAAGAACCGACTTATTTGTGGTGAAAGTACTTTTGCCTGCCGCTCCAGCGACAAGCAGAATCAGTTTAGAATTAAGATTCTGAGAAACTGGATTGCCAAGTGAATCAATGCCATCAGCATGCAGAGGAACTGCATAGCCGCCGCGGATAAAAACAGGGAATTTCATATCTGCCGTCGTAGAAATTGTCTGGCAGCCATGATAGCATTTTCCCGTAAAAAAGGCGTACCATTCGCCCTCCGGCAGATAGACTTCTCTTGCAGTTTGGTTTTCTTCCAACAACGGTGCAACAAGGATAGCATCCCCCAGAAGGAATTCGTTCTCAACTTGGCGAGCGGCTTTGTCCCGCGGCCATTCGTACACTAGCGGACGCATCATTGGGACTTTCTCTGCTGCGCACCTGAATGCAGTGGCCATCAAATAGGGCTGCAAATTCATTCTGAGCCAATGCCAAAAACGCATCTCTGTCACGAATTCAGGAGAATTATAGACTGCTGCCATGTTCCACGGGCTGCGTTCATTGTTTCCCTCGCCGCCTGGCATCAATTCTTTGAACTGACCGCCATCGGGTTCAGAATGCCATTGCATAATTGGCGTAAAACACGCCAGCATCGTTGCACGGCGATAGAGATCCAACGTCGGAAGCGGCCCTGCAAACCCGGCAAGATCAAATCCCCAGAACAGAATGCCGCTTAAAGCTGCACTAAGCCCTGCGGAAAGGACATGCCGCAGTTCATCATTTGTGGACTGCTGATCCCCGCCCCAATGGCACGGTGTTGTGTGCTGTCCCATGTAGCCTGCACGGCTGAAAAGAACATGATTATCGCCAAGAAATTTGGTATATGCCTTCGTGTATTGCTGCGGATAGCAGTTGCGGCATTCCTTGCCCGTACTGCCGTCATAAAAGGAGACTTCATCTGTGCAAACAAATTCGCCGCCATCGGTTTTGAATCCATCTACGCCCATGTCAAGCAGGTACTGTCTTTTCCCGAACCATGTTTTGCAAGTTTCAGGATTTGTAAAATCAGGGATCATCGAGCCGGAGAACCAATGTTCTTCCGGAATCTTATAGGGTGTCCCATCCAAGTTATGAATACACAGGGAGCGTTTTACTGCATCCTCCCGATCCAAATCATTCTGATGATTTCTGATTTCATCATCGCCTTGCTGCTTATACACCGGGACCTGCCAGAGCACCAGATGAAGTCCTGCCTTATGCAGCTTTTCAATCATTTCTTGTGGGTTCGGCCAATAGGCGCTTTCCGAATAGTCAAAGTCATCTACCGCAAAAGGCGCTCCGTTCGGCTTTTCCTTATATTTGGCACAATAAAAATGTAAAAGGTTGCTTCATCGCTCCATGCTTCAAGAACCAGCACGGTAGCCGGGAATTGATACTTCTTCAGAAGTTCAATCTGCTTTTCCGTTTCCTTTTGCGTGTTCCAATGGTTTGCAGAGATCCACGGCCCGAAGACCCAGTCAGGCGGAAGAATCGCAGGCCCGGACAAAGACATATACTCAGAAATCAGCTTTGCAGGCGTTCCTGCGTTGAATATAAACTTACAATTGCCGGGCGCATGAACCGTTATGACGTTTTTCTGTGTGAAATCGAATATCAATGTGCCACCAGACAATGTACAGAAAGAGAACCCTGTATCCGTGAAAAAGAACGGCGAGGGACAATAGCTTTTATCCCCTTGATTACAGAACTTTTCTTCCACCTCGATTTTCACGATGCGGTCATTCTGGTTGAGTCCATTATACCGTTCACCCATTCCATAAACTGCTGAATACGCAAGACTCATGGTGAGCAGTTTTGTCTGTTCATTCCAGCATATAGAAGCCACCTGACCGTCTACTGGTATGTTCAGATTGGCATCGTTCTTATTAGGCTCCCACTCAATCATATGCTTTTATCCTTTCACGCCGCCAACCGTAAGGCCTTCTTTGAAATACTTCTGCGCAAAAATATAAACGATCAGAATCGGAATAATCGAAATCAGTGCGCCAGCCATTGTCAGGTTGTACTGATTCTTGTACTGGCCGGACAACGTGCTCAGTAGCAGCGGAAGCGTAAATTTGCTTCTTTCGCTCAGCAAAACCAACGGCAGCAGGTAATCATTCCACATGTCCATAAATGCAAGGATTGCCAGCGTTGCCATAGCGCTGCCGCTCATGGGCAGTATGATTTTGAAAAAAATGCGCCACATGCTCGCACCATCAATAACAGCAGCTTCAATATAGGCATCGTTGATCGTCATCATTTTCTGCCGCATCATAAAAATGGCAAAGGCATTAAACAGCTGCAACAGCATAAACGCATTTAAGCTATTGGTAAGGTGCATATTCGTCATGATAATGAACAGTGGAATAAAAGTGATCTGCGACGGAATCATCAGCGCCGTAACATAAATGCCAAAGACCGCATTACGTCCCTTGAACGGAATTTTTGTCAGTGCAAATGCAGCCATCGCGGCACACAGAAGCCGCACTGCCGTGCAAAGAACAGACACGTAAAAGCTGTTGAAGATAGAGCCCACAAATTCCGGCATAGCAAAAAGTTTTTTGTATGCATCAAGTGTCGGTTCTTTTGGAATCCACTCCACGGGAATGCTCATAATAGCGCCGCGGCCTTTTAAGCTGGTGATAATCATCCAATAAAACGGGATGCAGACAATTATGGCCACCAACAATCCCAGTACATAAAATGCCACTTTTCCAATGATTCGTCTTTGTTTCAGCCCTGTCAAAGAAGATGTTTTAGCGTTAGTCATCGTAGTTCACCCACTTGTTCTGAAGTTTCATCTGAACCATTGTCAGAAGCAGCAAAATCGCAAACAGAATCCAGCTATATGCGGCAGCCGTACCCATTTCATAGTAACGGAAGCCGCACTTATAAATGCGTTCAACCATCACCATTGTCGAGCCAAGCGGGCCACCATCGGGGGTCATGATCATAATCTGCGTAAACAGCTGGAAGGAGTTAATCAAGCTGATAATCAAGACAAAGAAAAGCGTAGGAGTCAGCAATGGCAATGTAATTCTTGTAAACTGTTTGATTTTGCCGGCACCGTCGATTGCCGCCGCATCGTAGTATTCCTGATTGATTCCCTGAAGGCCAGACATCAGCATAAGGCCAAAGTACCCCATATCCTTCCAGACCGAGGCAAGAACGATTGCGGGCATTGCCCACTTTGAGCTTTGAAGCCACGAGGGCCCCTCAATTCCGAACAAGGCCAGAATATTGTTAATAGCACCATACTCAGGACTAAGAACCCATTTCCAAATCAATGCGCCCGCAACCCATGAGGTGATAACCGGGATATAGTAAAGAACGCGGAAAATTCCAACACCCTTTACATGACTGTTCAAAATGAGCGCCACAATCATGGAGGCAATAAGCATCAAAGGAATGTAGAGGATCACAAATTCCAGCGTGTTTCCAATCACCTGATAAAATTCTTTTGATGTGAGAATTTCCTTATAGTTCTCGATTCCTACGTAGAATCGATCCATGAATCCGCTAAAATCACTGAACAATGTCAGTTCGCTCAATCCATCCCAACTGGTCAGGCTGACAAAAATTTGCATAATCATTGGGATGATACTGAACACAACAAAACCAGCCAAACTTGGAAGCAAAAATGGTAATGCTGTTTTCCAGCTTGCCAATCGGGAATTTTTCATATTCTATAAACCCTCCGATAAAAATACGGGGACAGGCTCCCGCCTACCCCCGTCAAACTATTTACTTGGTCAAATCGATTTTCTGTTCGCACTCAGCCTGCATATCCTTCAGCGCCTGCTCCGGGGTGACAGTGCCGGCGGCCGCAGCGCTCAAATGCTGACCAACGATGTCCTGCAGCTCTGCATACTGGGTGATAACAGGAGGAGTCACAAGGTAATCAAGGCTCTTAAAGACCGCTTCGCGATTTGCCGGAGGAGTCTTTTCTTTGTACTGAGCGATGATATCCTCGTCCTGAACCGGAGGCAGCTCCCAGCCTGCGTCCAGGCGAATCTGCGTTGCTTCACGGTTGGAGGAAATGTAGGTGATGAACTTAACGGCTTCATCAGCAACCTGAGAATCTTTGGAAACGACGTAACCGTTGGAGAAGAAGTGCGTAGCCTTCTGAGTGTGACCAGGTTCAACAACGATATCCCAATCGAAGTCGCAATTGCTCGTATATTCGGGGAATGCCCAAATACCCGTCACAATCATGCCAAGGCGGCCAGACTCAAACAGATCCCAGTCACCCATGCCTGCCATCTGCTCCTCGGTGGGCATAACATTGGTTTTCTGCTGCATGTCAACCATGTACTGCAGCGTTTCAATGTTTTCCGGGGTATCCATCGTGAACTCCGTAAAGTCATCATTGAAAAGGCTGCCGCCGTTCTGCTTAACGGTCTTATAGAACTCGTTGAAGGAAATGGGATGATAATAGCCAAAGATATTATCACCAAGCGCACGGATTTTCTCCGCCGCAGCCATTGCATCCTCCCACTTCCAGTCATCCGTGGGATAGTCGATACCGGCCTGATCAAACAGATCCTTGTTATAAATCAGCACAACATTCGAAAAGCTATCAGGAACGCCATACTGTACGCCGTCAGCGCTGAACGCTTTCAGGGCCATATCGTTGTAGATAGAGGTGTCGATGCCGTCTTTGGTCAGGATGTCATCCAGCGGCATCAATGCGCCCTTCTTTGCGTAGGAGACGAAATTCTGGTAATCCAGTTCAAAAACATCGGGAGCCTGGCCGCCGGAAACCTTCGCCGTCATCTGCGTAAAGTAGTCGTCATAGCCATAGGTCTGCAGGTCGATGGTGACATTGGGGTTTTCTTTCATATAGTTGTCAACCATCTGCTGCAGATACTGCTCGTTGTCTCCGGACCCGGAGTACTGTGCAAACGTGATTGTCACAGGCTCATTAGAAGCCTCCGATGCTGCCGTGCTTTCCGTAGAAGCTGCATCAGAAGAGCTTGCCACGTTACTTGCAGACGAGGCTGCCGAACCGCAGGCACTGAGTGCAAGCATTGCGGCCATCGAGCATGCCATGTAAGAAATCGCCTTTTTCATTGTTTTTCCTCCTTGTATAAGTAGTGGAACACTTGATTTTTTGCTCTTCTTCGCTTACACTTATTATAGAAGAGCAATAAGACGCTCTTTGGATTTGGGCTGCACAGACTTTGGACGGTTGGTGCAGTCCTTTTTTATTCCTCCCCTCTCATATCTCGAACGGATTCCCGGCGAGAAAGGCTAACTGGAATAATAACCTCTCGCTTTGTCATATCCGCGTCTTGAATGTTATCTAAAAGCAGTTCAACTGCCTTTTCACCTTTTTGAGAAATTTCTTGGCGAACTGTCGTCAGCCCTGGTGTCAGGTATTTAGAAATCTCCAAATCGTCAAATCCAACGATAGAAATATCATTGGGAACCGAAACTCCCTGTTCGTAGAACCCCTTCATAGCTCCAATAGCTAAGATATCTGCGGTAGCAACTACTGCTGTGACATCTTTATTTTCATTGCACAGTCTGCGTGCAAGTTCGATGCCACTGTCGTAATCCACCTTACCTTCATAAACAAGCGTGGAATCATATGGGATTCCGGCTTCTTCCAATGCCTGTTGGTAGCCGCAGAGTCTTTTCTTTATGACACCGTTTTCTTTGATCTGACCGCAGAAAAAAGCAATTTTTTTATGCCCATATCCAATCACATGATTGGTAGCCAGATAACTTCCATAGGCATCATCAATTCGTATGCTATGGTAATAATGATCGTTACAGTAGCTGTCAATCAATACAATGGGGATTTGTGTTTTCTTCATTTGACGGTAAAAGTCATCCGGGTACATACCGATAACAATAATTCCGTCAAGGTTTCTCTCTTTAGCCAAAGTTAAGTAGCTTTCATTTACATCCGTGGCTGAAATAATCACATGATAGCCATGCTGTCTTGCGTGATACTCAATGCTGCCAACGATTTCACTGTAAAAATCATTTTGCAGCATCAGTTTGCTGCCGGGCTCGGTCTGTGGAATGACAATTCCAATCAGCTTTGAATCTCTACTGGACAGGCTTCGCGCACTGAGATCGGGAACATAATTCAAATCCCGAATCGCATCGTACACACGGGTCTTGGTCTGCTCGGAGATTGATTTCTTGTCATTCAAAACATAAGACACCGTAGCCGTACTGACTTGGGCACGCTCTGCCACATCTTTTAGTGTTGCGCGTCTTGCCATATCGACTCCACCAATCTTACGGATTTAGTTTAAGCGTTTAACTCTTTTCTCTGGCATTACAATACCACGCGGGCAGCAAAATGTCAACAGTTAATTAAATTAACCTGTTATTTATGAAAAAATATTGTTGACTATGCCGAACATTCCTGTTATATTGATGATAGTAACAAAGTTAATCGCTTAATCTTATTTGGGCGCTTATTTCACTTTATAAGGGGATTCACTATGGACAAGTATCTGCCAACTGGCAATGATTTCGTTTCTTTGCCCCGCATCAACGAACGAACAGGCGGGATAGAGGACATAACATTCCTATATATGGCCGCAAAAGGGCTTATAGATATTCGCGGGAGCGAATCCACACCTTTGATTCAGCCTTATGTTCATTTAGATGGCGTCGGTTCCCTCTCTCCGGCTCATCTTGCGTGGACCCGGCTTGATGATTGGCTGCCCCAGTCTACTGCACAGCTTGGCAGCCTTGAACTCAAAACCCTTTACGTGCCTCCTATTGATGAACGCGGTTTCGCAATTCAGATGACGGTTCATAACACTTCTGAAAGCGCACAAGATGTTGTTATAGGGTTAAATGGATGCTGGGCCTCCTCTTGGCACTGTGTAAACGAGGACAAGCCGTTAAGTGGTAAAGCAACTTGTTTCCGCAGTGGCTGGAACAGCAGTTTGATTTTCGAATATCATGCAGGATTCCCGATGTTTGCCTTTGCCCCTATGGCCGATGCACAAACAGATTCTTCTTTTACCTGTTCCTATGATGGCAGTATTACTTACGATTTATCCCATCACTGTACAATTGCTGCCGATGGAACAGTCTCGGTCGTATTTTATTGGGGTCTCGGTTTCGAGGAAGTTGCTGCCGCAACAAGCGCCAAAGAGATGCTTCGGCAAACTTTCGATGTAGAACTTACAAAAACAAGAACTTGGCTTCAAGAGCGTCGTGTCACCTTTAATGGTGATGCAAAGCTCACACAACTCTACAATACGAATCTGTTCTTCTGTATGTTCTTCTCAACTGGCATTACACTTGACACCGAAGAGTTGGTGCTCGTTACCAGCAGAAGCCCCCGCTACTATGTAAGTGCCGCTTATTGGGATCGAGACAGTCTGCTTTGGAGTTTCCCGGCTATTTTGGACGCCGATCCCGAACGTGCCAAAGAAATGCTTTCCTATGTATTCGGCCGACAGCGCCGAAACTTTGGCATCCATTCACGATACATTGATGGCACTGTTTTGGAGCCGGGCTTTGAGCTGGACGAACTCGTTGCCCCTCTTCTGGCGCTCGAACGCTACATTAACAAAACTGACGACAAATCCATTTTGAGTGATCCCGATATTGTTCAAGGCATAAGCCTCATTTTGAATCGTCTGCGGCAGCATGAAGCCGCATCTTGCAGATTGTATGATACTTTCCTGCAGCCAACAGATGATGAGCACGCTTATCCTTATATTACATACGATAATGTGCTTGTGTGGAAAGCACTTAAAGATTTGGCCCAACTAGCACCCCAATATGCACATCTGGAAAAAACCGCCGATGAAATCAAAGCTGCCATCATGACGCATTGTGTCCAAAAGGACGCAGAGGGGAAACCTTATTTCGGATGGTCTATTGATTTGAACGGCAGTCACGATGTTTACGACGAGCCGCCGGGAAGTCTACAGCTGCTTCCCTTCTTCGACTTTTGCAGTCCCACTGATGAGATATACCGCAATACCGTTGCAATGATTCGTTCACCGGAATACAAATACAGCTTTGCTAACAGTCCAATCAACGAAATCGGGTGTCCACACGCACCTCACCCCTGGATCTTAAGTTTAGCTAATAGCTTGCTGTGCGGGCGCGCAGAACATTGCCGCGCCATTTTGGAAAAAATCTCTATGGACAATGGCATCGCCTGCGAAAGCGTTGATGAAGTGACTGGTTACTGCACAACCGGCGAAGCTTTCGCTACCTGTGCAGGATTCCTTTGCCATTCTATCCGTGAAGCATTACTATAAAAGAAAGAAGGATGCTTTTATGCGTCAAGACATAATTTTGAAGCCTTGGCAAATTGAGCTTACGACAAATAGCACAAATGATAGTTTTGAAGAAAGCACTTTTTTCACCGGGAACGGACGCATGGGCATCCGTGGATATCTCCCCTTCTGGCAGGAAAAGCGCACCTTTGAGACAGGTTTGTTCGTTGCCGGCATCTTCGGTGAAATCAAACCCGGCATCACCGATTTTGTGAACCTGCCTACCCCCGTATGGGGAAATATCGAATGTGATGGACATCCTATTACACTTTCCTCTCCTGTATCCAGCACCCTAGATATGAAAACAGGCGTTCGCTCACAGTCTTTTTTAGCCAAAAGCGGTGAAACCACTCTAAATATTGAGCATCAGGTGTTCTGCAGTATGTCCGATCCCTCACTGCTCGTACAGCGGCTTTCTTTCTCCGCATCACGCACCTCCAATATCTCGGTACATGCAGGAATTCATACTGCTTGCTGTAACTGCCCTGTTCCGGATGATCAGGTAAAAGAAAATCACGAAACCATCAAACTCGCCGAGCTCACTCAGCATGATTCATGCAAGGATTCTGTCGATTGTGCTTTCTCCATTTTAGGTACCGGCTTGATTGTAAGAGAACAGATGTCTTTCCATACTTTTTTTCAGATTCTGAAGACTATATCTCTGATGATGTCCTTGGAAAGCAGTGGTGCGGGATTTTACAAGGTGGTCAAAAGGGTGTTTTGGAAATCACCACGCGCATCACCACAAGTCGAGATATCGACCCACTTATTGGGAGCAATGAAACCTCTGACACTTATGATGAACTGCTTGCCAAATCCTCGCTTGCATGGGCCTCTCGATGGAACGAGTCGGATATCGAAATCGATGGAGCACCTGATGATCAGTCCGCTGTGCGGTACAACATTTTCCAGCTTATCACCAGCTGTTCTGCCCGTGACAGCAGTGTAAGTATCGGCGCACGAGGATTAACGCACACACGGTATAAAGGATGCTATTTCTGGGACACGGATCTCTTTATGCTGTCTTTCTTCCTGTATACCCACCCCGAAGCCGCTAAGAGCTTAATGGAATATCGCGTAAGAACCCTTCCGCAGGCAAAAGAGAACGCCAAAAAGATGAACAATGCTGGCGCTCGGTATCCTTGGATGACATCTTTCGACGGTTCTGAGCAGTGCGAAAGCTGGGACATTGGTGCCAGTGAGTTGCACATTACCGCAGATATTCCTTTCGCTATGCAGCAGTACTTTGATGCCACCGGTGATGAAAATTTTCACCTGCAAGCTATGGAAGTTTACATCGAAACTGCCCGCTTCTGGTATAGCCGCTGCATCATTCATCCTGATGGCTCTGCTGACCTCATGTTCTGCAAGGGGCCTGATGAATATTGCGGCATTACCAACAACAATCTCTTTACCAATTGCATGGTAAAGTTTAATCTTGATTTGGCCATCAAGGCAGCGCTGAAACTCAAGGAAACCGATTCCAATCGGTATTCGAATCTTTCCCTCAGCGATGAGGAAGTCCTTGCCTGGCATTCTCTGCGAGACAATCTAAAAGAATGTCGCGATCCGCAAACTGGCCGATATTTGCCGGATGAGACTTTTACTCGGCTAGAGCCCGTAGACATTAAAACGCTCAAAACCGATGACGGTGCCAGCTATCATCATGTTTGCTTTGACCGTCTGCAAAGGTATCAAGTTATCAAGCAGGCTGATACGCTGCTTCTGATGTCCCGGTTGCCTAAGAAGTTCACTCCCGAAGAGCGTCTGAACGCATGGGAAGATTTCGAGCCGTGCTGCTTGCACGATTCCACTCTGAGCTTCGCCAGCCATGCACTTTTTGCTGCACAAAACGGCCTGCAGGAGGCTGCCGAAAAATATTTCAAAAAAGCGCTGTATCTCGACCTGCACGAAATCATGAACAACACCGGAAAAGAAGGTCTTCATCTTGCCTGCTTGGGCGAAACGTGGTCAAGTATCTTCTTTGGCTTCTTGGGAGCGAACTTTGATGGAGATACGCCGGTTTTCTCCCCTGCATTGCCATCCGGGTGGAAGGCGCTGAGGATGAATTTTTATTGGCGGGGAAAGTTCTATCAGCTTATGGTCTCTGAAGGACATTATTCAATTTCTAGAGTTTAACTTTTGTCTCACTTAATTGTAGTTTTTCCCTTCGACCAACATTTCCTGCTGCCAAGCACGTAATGTTCTCTCGCCATCTTGTGGTTGCTCATGCTGGTTGTATACAAAATAAAAGATGTCAACCTATCAAAGGTTGACATCTTTTATCCATTCTTAGGGGAGGACTACAAGTCTCGATTTAATGTAATGTTTTTATGGTACATACTTATTTTACTAAAGTCATGACAACCACAATCAAGACCACGTCCTGTGCCAGAAGAAGTGTTCCGCCCCAGAGGAACGCCACAAACTTTTTCTTAATTTTCACCTTGATTGTACCTTCAACCTCAACGAATTTCTTTTTCATCTTGTCATCGCTCCTTTTGTTTTGTACTTAATTAGGGTGCATATTTCCCCCACTATTACTGTATCAAATCCAGCCTTACTCCATAGAGTTTATCCATTACACAATCTTCTTTTGCGCAGCGTATCACCAGATAAAATGTACAAAAAAATTGAAATTTCTACATCTTGAAACTGTGGTAACATATTAATCGTTAAATTTCTATGGCTTTGATGCCAGAAAGGATAAAACAAACATGAAAAAGGGTTCAGCAAAAAGGGTGTCTTCTCTTCCGTCCAATGCTGAGTTCAATCTCGGCGGTCTTTATCACGCCTTGCGCATTGCCACCGTGCGCAGCAGTGATTCTCTGTGGGTTCCATTCGATAAGGAGGGAAAATGTTGCAAAGTTATTCATTCCCCCACGCAGCCTCAATATGTCGAAACGATTTGTTGCCTTCTCTACACGAATGACGAGCTTAACACTTCACTTCGGATTGACCCTTCCAGAGCATCCCGTCTCGTTAGCAATACTGCACACGTTCCGGACTATTTCACCAACAAATTTTTAGCTGATAATATTTTCGAGACTTTTTCTCTTAATGTTCGTGACCGATTTCTTTCTCGCTTCACTAATGAGCAACACGAATTCTTCCGTCAACTTCTGGTTGAATTGGTTCAGAAAATTCCCAAGAACTCGGAATCTGCCTATCTTGCTTCCAACCTTCCCCCAGAATATTCAACCGATTTAAACGCAAATAACGAAAAATATTATACCGCAATCTCTCGCATCATGTTTGCCGCTCTTCGCCAAGAAAACATGAAGTCCGACCCGGTTCCTCTTCCCGCATGGCGAAGCAAACCCAAAGACCTTCTCCATGACGATCCTTATGGCCTATCGGTTGAGCATAGCAGCAGTACCGCTCTCTCTATTAAATTGGTCGAGGACAAATCCGATGGTTGCACAAAGGAGTTCTTCAGCTATGAGCGCGCTCTTGAATTCATTGAAAAGAATAGTGCTTTCATCATGAAAATTGATTGCAGCCTTGGTTGCATTACATTGTATTATAAATTAGATACTGAAAACTACACCCTCTGTCGTCTGGAAGAGCCTGACTATATTCGTGCCAGCGATTTTATTGATTTGCACTTAAGTGAATTTCGTCCCAAAGTATCTTGGCGCAATCGCACGCTGTCATCGATGGCATTAAATGGTTTACAAACCGAAAAGTGGACTGGATATGTTTACAAAAACAAAGAGAATCATCTCGTTAGCTATCTGGATTATAAAATTCGAACAGACGGCGATATTGAGCTCGGTATTCAGTTAACCTCTGAAACAGAACGAAAGAAGCATTTTGCTACGGCACTTATCAATTACCTTCGTTTTAAATATATGTATGCGAAGTTCTTTACGGGTACATATGAAGAAAACGAGAAAATGCGTGCCGTCCTTAAGATAACCGGCTTTCACGAGTACCTTTTTAAAAGCAAAGACCAAAATGGCAAAAAAAACAAAAAACAAGCCAATCGAATTCAAGAACGAGTAAACCCCCATTCACAAAATGGCGAAGGGGAGTTAACCTATTCTGTATATTACAGTGCGCCGTCTGTCATTTCTGAGGTATTCTTCCCTTATAAGAATGTAAAACCGTAACTATCTTACCGCAACTTGAAGTGCAAGATATATTGTGGCCCACATCACCACAATAAACTTCAAGAATGTCTTTTTGCCCATTTTGATTTTTAGTTTGAAACTAACTTTCATATGTGTCTCCTCCACTCATAATATCCCAGTTAGTTTTTCTTCCTACTAGTAAAGCATAGCACTATTAGAATCTTAAATTCCGCCTATATTTATCATATCGTTTCTGCATGCACTACTTATTTTTATAAGCCCACAACAAAATAGCATTTTCTGCTTTTTACACCGCAGAGTTGCTCTAGAGCATAATGAGTACCATCAGTTTTATGAAATTATTTGCACTTTTTCCCTTAACAAAGTCCAACACTTTTCGCATTTTCCAATTGTTAAAAATCAAGTAGGAAACTCCTATAACCAGCCTTTTCCCGTCACCGTGTGTGCCGAACGACCTGCAACAATTTAACCACATAAGAGTAAGGACTCGTAGTAGTTACGGATATTAAAATATCCTTCTGCTGCGAGTCCTTCGTTTGCAAGTGAGGCACTTAGCCTTTCACGTCAAAGTGTTTTGATTGACGCTTTCCCACCATCCTCCCTGCGGTTCATTTTCCTTTTCACTTTCACAAAAAGTCTCCACCACATTATAAGTGGCGGAGACTTTTGCACTTTTAATCATATTCAATTAATGTTCGCAAGTTCGGATTTTCTCTTATTATCGGGGCCGAATTAACCCAACAAAAAAACAGAAAATCCTCTTTGTAATTAGCTTCACCTCGTACTTAGTATACCCCACCCCTAAATTTCTACCTATATTATAACGCATTACCTAGGTTCTTTAATCGTTAGCAACATAGTCACGTCATAATTTATCCAGCTTAAGGGAAATTACGATACGCGCATTAGAAAACTCAATAGTATCTGTACGCAAATGCTAGAAGCCGATTCGTTCCTTCCTTCTTTAATGTGATTCCGAAAAATCAAATATTCTCACAAATTCGGTATCTCAGATGATTGTTAACGAACTTCCTTTATATAAACTATTAGCATAGTAATTAAGGGCCTCACTCAAGTTTTTACCAATTTGGAATTCTGCGTTTGATTTTTCCATACTCTTTTTCATGTGATACGCAGATAGCATACCGCCTAAAATTATTATACATACGCTACCTATGGTTATGCTTTTCTTCATTGCTTCGCTTGTTCCCTCTCCAATTGCATTTACCATGTTGCTAAGGGCCACTGTAAAAACAGCAACTATTATCTGCGTCATCAAGTTTGCTTTCTGCTGCTTTTCTTTTTCATCTTTCATATACTGTTGATTTTCCAGAATCAACCATGATATTGCGCTTTTCAAATCCAAACCAAAATCTTCTGCCGTTTCAACAAGCGCTTTCACCGAAACGTCTTCAAAATATCTTGTTATTTTTGCCATGCTATGCTTATCATTTATTGAGCATTGCTTACTTTTCGTCCGGGCGCATGCCACCGTACTTGGCATTAGTTTTACAGCCAGATGACCGCTGACAAAGTATAGAATCAAGCTCCAACCATACAATGCTGGTGCCGAAAATGTTATAATATGTCCACCTAACACAATCAAAAGAATTAAAGAAATCAAGAATACCGCTATTGCCAATGCTAAAATTTCGGGGAACCTTGCAGCCTCAATACTATTTTTCAGATTTTCCCACATCCATTTGATCTTGAGAAAGATTGAAATCATCTGACTGTTTTTTGCTTTTTCAACTTGCTTTGGTGACAAACTTTTTCTGTAACATTCTTCCATATACTTTTTATCCGCCATTTTCCAGTTATATTTATAATCTTCTAAAAACTCATCAAACATATGCTACCCCTTTACGTTTTACAGTCCTATCCATTCTACTCACGCCCACAATTCATGATTCCTTTTATGTCCATTATATCGACATATCGTAACAAAGTGAATACAAACAGATTGGAATTTATAAAAATTTAAGATTCTCTTGCCCCCACACATTTCCTTATGCTTTTCCGCCAATCAGCGCAAAGTTTTCTTGCACATCACACTGATGGTTTGTATCTGATATCACAGAGAAAGTTCTTCACACTTCGAACGGTTGTAGTGGTTTCTCTCCGCTCATTTCACTTCAAAAATTTCTATGCAGTGTACAAAAATCATACATTGTTCTTGGTAAAGATCATCATCAAACACTCCGTTTATTACTGAGTATTTTCGCAGGAGATTTTTATATCGGCCAAACAGTATCTCAAAGGCAGATGCACTTCCCTCTTTGGCTGCAAGTAACAACTCAATAAAAGTCACTTCACATTCTCCATCCTAGTTCGCAATTTCTTTATACTCCGATAATATATGGATGCTACTGTTCTTTCTGTGAGTTTCGTTTCCTGCGCAAGTTCCTTGAATGTTTTTCTTCTTAAGACATAGCCCACAACAATAAAGTGTTCTTTCGGTTTTAGTTGCTGCATCACAATCACTAATTCTTCATTTTGAATCTCCAATCCATTCCAGACATCATCATCTTTGATTCCAAATTTTGATAGTTCCTCCTCGGTTTTAGTTTGTTTTTCCTTATCTCGCATTTTCTTTTTTATGTAAGCTTGACGTTTTCGCTTTACTGCCAAAACCACATAGGCAGTAAACTGATTTTGACATATATCCTCTTTGGATGTTCCATCGTTCCGCTTTACCATTCTATTACCCCATCAAGCATCATTGTTTGATGGAAATAATGAACGAGAACAGCAAAGCGGATCAAACCTAATGCGAAAAACTTATCCGCTGTCTACTCCGTGAATAATCACATAATTTCTTCAGCCATTTCTCCCATCCCCCGAAAAGACAATTGGGATCAGCAAAAACGCCGATCCCAATTGTCTTTTCTATTTATCCTTAATCTAGCTGCTCACCACGGGATAATTGTAATGTCTTCTATATTTTATATTTCATGTTTTTCAAGGTCAAATTTTATCATCATCACCCTTTATCTAAATATTATTTGAAATTGCACAATTCGCGTTTCCCTGCTTTTTACAATATAATCTCCCGAAATGGCTTGATTCCTACACAGGGGTTGCATCTCTGTGCTCCACGCTGCTGCAGATCTTCCATTTGGCATCGATAATTCGTACAAATAATCTTGCATTTTTTATTGCTATTATAGAATCCCGCATATTCATAGGCAATTTTTCCCCAGTTTCTATGTTGACTGCGGGGCTCACCATTACTTATCATTATCGTGTCGCTCTTCGGAAGATTCTTCCAATAGTATGTCGGAGTTCCATGATGAGGTGCTTTTATAACCTTATAATGAACATCTTCTATTTGAGACTCAATTTTCTTTATCTCCGGCCTTGGAATATCTCCCGTCATCAAAAGGTTTGCCTCTAATCTACGTGGGAAGTCCTGAAATACCACAGATATACGATTTTCTTGGCATTTTATGCTTTCAATACTCGCTGCTATCAATTTCATAATTTGCTTATTTTGATTTATTAGCAGCGGAAAGTAATATTCGGCAATCCTGTTTTGCAGGTTCTTTATGTAATCAAAATCTATTCTTACGTCCCCTCTTGTTTCCTCATATCTTCTGTACGCATCACACAACGCGCCAATATATTCGTCAATAAACCTTAATGTGTACTCACCATTATCATTAAAATCTGCATCAATCAATCGGAGCAATTTTGTTAATGAATCTGAGACTTTCTTGTTTACCTTAATTTTCCCGAAGTCGGGCCATAACACACTGTATGAATCGCCAGCAAAATCGAAATGATCTCCTGCCTCAACGAATTGAAGAGTTGCATTGTTATTTGTAAGTTTTACCAGTAAGTCATACAAAGAGAATTTTATTTTTTTCTCTTCATATAAATACACGCTTTCAAATAGTTCCCGAAGAATTTGTATCTGGAGAAAACTATAGGTATTGTCTCTGCTTTGCATTAAAAGCAAATTTGGGATGTATGTCCTTTTTAGGCATACATGGTCAAGTAAATCAGTCTCCAGAACGCCATAGATATGATCCATATGAAAATGGGAGAGCAGTACAGAAACTTCTTCGCCTTTGGTATCATTATAAATTTCTGTCGTTACATTATCATTTTTACTTATCGTCTGCCCTATATCTGCAATACAGTTTTCTGGCGTGTCGCTTCCGAAATCCACAAGAAGATTTTCTTCCCTGCCATTCGCCGCTTTTTTCAGTAGAACCGCCTCTCCAAATCCGACATTATACATTTTTATTTTCATTGTCTATGAACCTCCGTTAAACTTCTTTTTCCGAAACTTTTATATGCTCAGCCAGATTTATATATAGCCATTCCTATATACACAAGGAAATGAATTATACGATGTATACAAAAATAGCCCGTCACACTTCAGGGATGCGACGGACTAGAAATAACTGGGATGTTTTACTTTTTATCCTGCGGCATGGGCTTTTCGGGGCGGTGCGGCTGATAGAAGATTCCCATACATTCTGGCGGCCACGTTTCAACGCCCTCCAAGAAAGAATGTCGAATCAGTTTTTTTGCAACAACTTCCATTCTCTGTGTGGTTTCTTTACGTTTTTCCATATGCGGCCTCCTAAATTTATTGTGATTTACGCCGTACTGTGAGCAATGAAATAGCCACAACAGCCACTGCCACAGCTATGCAGTACGCCTTTTCCATATTGACAAGCACAAACAGTAAAAATAAAATCGTTAAAATCAATAAACGTATGCGAACGTGTTTACGCATAGCAGTCATTTCGGTTTCTGTAAGATGCATCTGCGGACTATTTGTAGGGGCAATCGCAAGAATTATACTGGAGCCAACGAACATCAGAATCAAAGCGGTGATAAAATTCAAAAGAGGAACAATATGCAAAGATAATAGTGTTACTGCCAGACTAAGGAAAATGCAGGCAACACAGCTTTTACAATGATAGCCATTTGTGTATGTGCGGAGAAACAGAATACTTACTATCAAAACGATTGTGTTACTCCATTCGTACAAAAGAGCGCCTGCAACGGTGAGAACGCAAAGAACCGCAACGGTGAATGCATGACGAATAAGGTTGTAGAGGCACATTTCTACTTCGTCATCAGAAATATATCCCTTTGCCGCCCAATTTTGGACAACTTTCTTCGCAATTGTTTCCATTTGATGACTCCTACTTGTTTGAGTTGATTATAGTTTACAAACAGAAAAACTGCACGGGATTTGTAATGAAAAAGCGTTTTTGTGTCATAAAATCGGGTAATTATCAATTTCTCCTGTAAAAGTAAACCACCCCTCATCATATTCCATTGCATATTCCCCATTATACTTACGTAAAAGAGTTTTTACATTTTCCAAACCGAAGCCATGCAATTGTGCATTTGGCTTTGTTGTCGGGATATACTCTCCGATAATCTTGACTGGCTTGCAAGTGTTACGTATGGCAAAGAACAATGTATCTCCAAGTAGTACCTTTACCTGAATCTGACTGTTTTCTCCGTAAACCATGCTGGCTTCAATCGCGTTGTCGAGAAGATTTCCCAATATTGTAGTTATATCAACCGAATCCAGTTGTAGGTTTGATAGGTCATTTACCTCAAAATGAATTTGAATATTTTTGTCTTTGGCAATGTATGCTTTCTGATTCAGCAAAGCGTCCACGATAGGATGGTGCGTGTTTACAAGCAGAGAGCGAGTGGTTTGCTTTGCTTGAAGTGCCGTAATAAATTCTATGGCATCTTTGCTGTCACCGTTTTTCAATAGGCATCCAATCGTTTCGATCCGTGAATTAAAATCGTGTGTGATTTTTCGCTGTGCAGAATATGCTTTTCCCAAGGCTTCCATATTCTGTGCCTGCAATTGAACGGTCTACTCCAAAGCGAGTCTCTGCTTTATTGCCTCATCGCTGCTATCTACCCAATCAAGCAGTAGAAACACAGCGATATTTGCAATTGCAAGAAAGATGCCGCAAAGAAGAAAGGCACTACTGCTGTCAGGAGCATTCCGGCTTGTGAAAATCAATGTAAGAAGAACAACGAAGCTGGCCAATGGAAACAAAAATGTAAGAAATAGAATTGGCCATCGTATCGAACTTGCCCGTTTTAATGGATGAATCTTTTTGACAATAGAGCAGATTAACAATAACAACAGGTAGTTTATGATACTACTTGCAATAAATGGAAAATATGTCTGCCGTAAGTTTTGAACGCTGATTCCAAGTAGGTAAGCTGAGGCACCTATCACTGAAAAAGAGATGAAATAAGAAACAAGACCATATAGCAGTACCACCAACACCAGAAGTGTAATACTTGTAACCTTAAAGAATAAATAGGACCAGATAAAAAACATAGCATAAGCAATTAAAGTATGCAAAATCGTAATACCACTGACAACAAAATTAAACAAATAGAAGGAAACCGCCATGCTAATTGTAAAAGTCACCCAGAACTTCCAGTCTTTATACCGGCGCTCCATAAATGCATCCATGCACCAGATCATTCCTAATTCGTCCATTGCCACATAAAGTATGCTTAAACAATATTCCATCTGTTTTTGGCCCTCCATAAAGAATATCGCTGCTTAATTTCGGAATGGTTCTTTTCGCTCGACTTCAGCACAATGCCACCCTTTAGTCTTGTCTCGCCGTATTTAAGCGATTCTATATACTCCATGTTGACAAGATAGCTTTTTTGAATTCGCAAAAATCCCATAGGTTCCAGTTCCGCAGCCATTTTCGTCATACTCGCATAGAATCTGTGACAAACTCGGTCACTTTGGAGCAAATGCATCTGCATAATACGTTGTTCGGACTCAAGATATAAAATGTTATGTACCGGCACTTCAATATGCTCGGCATCAATAGAAAACGATACAGTCTGGTGATTTTTCTTGTATGCTTCCAGTGCATCCTCAAAGATTCGTTCGAAATTCTTATCCATCTCCGGCTTTAGCAGATACCGGAACGCGTTTACCTCATACCCTGCCGGTGCATACTCAATATAATTTGTGACAAAGATAATGATCGCATTCGGATTTTCGTTATGTAATTTTCTGGCCAGATCTATACCGTTATAGGGCTTCATATCAATATCAAAAAAGGCTATATCACACCGATTTAACGGACTTGCCAGACACTTTTTAACGTCGGTATATTTTACAACAGACACTGCCAGATGGTGCTGTACAGCGGAACGACTTACCATTTCGGCGATTTTTTCTGCGGCGAATCGTTCATCATCGCAAATTAAAATGTTCATACCTGTTCTCCTGTCGGCTAATTTCCATAGCTTGTTCGTTTCTTCCAACATAGCGTATCCCTCTGAGATAGTCAATGTAATTTCTGTAATATCGTATTTTAACAAAATAATACTACGACAATATAGAAATTGCAAACGGTAGACTATATATGTAAGGGGGAATATTCTATGGAGCGCTATCTTGGAGCCAAAATCAAGGAATTGCGTCAAAGTCGTAATTGGACGCAGGCATATCTGGCTGAACGGCTTAACAAATCTGTATCGACTGTCAGTGGCTATGAAAGCGATGCCCACCCCGTTCCCACCGATGTACTGATTAGTATCGCTGAGCTATTTGGTATTTCGTTAGACGCTTTACTTGGCCTCGAAAGGCCAACGGGCGTCTCCACGCAAGGGCTGTCAGCTTCGCAGATAAAAATTGTTGAGGAACTGATTCAGGAATTCCGTTCTCCCACAAGCAAGGGAAGCAATCTCGGCGAATCCAAAATGAACATTCTTCACGATATTCTTGAGGATTTTAGCAGAGGTTAGTGATATAAGGCGACGCTGAAAATGACTTCTGGCGGGCAATTTCCCCGTGAACATAGCACATAATAATATGAAAAGGGTTGCAAATCGTTTTGACGGTTTGCGACCCTTTTGCCGTTTTCATAGCAAAAAATCCGTCTTGTATGACACTTCCGTTGATTTTTTTCATTCTCAATGGTATGGTTATGGCAAATCAAAGCACGGCCTTTCCCAAATTAAAGTTTCTATGTGTATTTAAGCGTCGGTGCACAGGCGCTTGTAATTGTCCGAATACATGGAACTCTTGAAATACTGCCGAAACGTGGCGAATGTGAAAACTTTTTGGTATAATGAAGTTGTTCCAAAGAACCGCCATCCACATCTAAGGCTCAAGCATCGGCGCGCAGATGCTGAATATATCCGCCCCGAAACAAACCCGATACAAGTTTCTTTCAGAATGGAGGGATACATCATGAAGAAACTCAGCAAGCGTTTTCTCACCCTTGCAATCGCCTGTGTTATGGCTATGGCTATGGCTGTACCGGCGTTTGCCGATTTTGACAACGGCACGACTCATACCTATCATATCAAGAACAACACCATTGCTGGTGACTATGTGTATCTGAACCTGTATGGCACTGGCGGTGTGTATGCATCGCGTGATGTTACCGTTTATCCCCGTACAACGTCGGATGATCAGGTATGGTACATCACGAATAAAGTTCGTGATGTGAAGAAAGTGTATAATAACCGCACGGATACAAGCGGAAACCGCTATACACTTAACATCAACACTAACACGAATAACTGCAACGTTTATCCTGATTATTCGTCGAATGATGCAGATTCCCGTGTCCAGATTATCGGCGATATGGCGCGTTTCTGCATCAAATTGGCTCGTTCTGGTCTGTATGTCCATGCGCTGACCGACTCTACTCATAATGTGCTTTGGAGTTCTTCGATCCAGTATTGGAATGAACTTTCGTAATTTCGGAACTCATTAGAACTGTTTTGGCACTAAACTAAAATGGGCAGACATAGTTTGTGTCTGTCCATTTTAGAATACTTTGAGGGAAGTTGTTATGAATAAAAACAAATTTTTATATGTGGCAGCGCTCTTTGGAATGATGGTCTTGGTTTCCTGTTCATCGCATGACAGTGCCAAGAACGTCACTGTAACCTCTGAACAAAGCGGAGCAGAATCGCAAGCTGCAGCGGACATTGTCTCCAAACCGCTGACACTTTTGCAAAGTAATGATGGCTGGTCTTACGGTGCCGCAGGCGCAAAGGGCTTTTATTTTGTGAGCGCAGCAGTCCGAAGTGACGATTCCACCTCGCTGATGTATTGCGATTACGACACCATGCAGCAGCTTTTACTATGCTCCCAACCGAACTGTGCGCACAATACAGCCGCCTGTAACGGGTATCTTCCCTATTCGGCGGGCGGCATCGTGCCGGAAATTGTCGGTCAAAATCTGGTACTGTTTTATCCGGGCAATGTTCATGCCGAAGAAAACGCAACCCTGCCGCGCATCGAAACGATGGGGTTAGACGGTTCCGACCGAACCGAAACGATCACCTTTGCAGCCAACCAAGAGTTTCTGCGCCCAATGGTCACAGACGGGGATTTTATTTATGCCTGTATGTGGGAAACCTCCGACAACTCAATGAAAAGCTTTCTGGTACGCATCGACCCAACTGCCGGAACCTGCGAAAAGATGTTTTCCATGGACAGCACATGGATCAAAGGCGTTGTAGGTGATAAACTGCTTTTGAAAAGCACGTCCGGCGACAACTCGGAATGGTTCACCTATGACCCGGTCACTGGGGAGCAAGCCGTTCTCTATACAGAATCTTCCAGCGTGTTGCAACCTGCCGCCGTTTACGGTCAAACGCTGGTTTATCAAAAGGGCGATCATTTTCATCTCCTTGACCTTTCCACTGGGCAAGACACCGAATTGGCGGGGTACACGGTGCCCGATCAGGCAGTCAGCTATGTGAACCTTTACTATGCCGACGATGGCAAACTACTATTTGAGCAATGCTCAAATGCTGGTGCAGACTCACAATATGCGGACGGATTTTATGTATTGGAAAGCGACAAGGAACCTTCCCCATGGACATTGACCTACTCGCTCTATGATAAAGATACCGCTTGCGCTGTCGTTGCAGCGAAAGATGCCGACACCTATCTCGTGGCAGCCGGAGTGCAAGATACTGCCGCTGTGCAGGCAGACGATGGTGCGTCTAAATACGTCTCGACCGGCGAGAGGCGCTATGCGCTGATTTCCAAAGCGGACTATTGGTCAGGAAATGCCAACTACCGCGATTTTGAAAAAATCGGCTGATACGCAAGCATACAAGATTTTCGCGGACAAGAACGGACGTCACTATGGACCAGATGCATGAAATCGATCTCAAACTGAACGATCTGCGCAAAACCTACCTGCTGCCCGCCCCGCTGCTGCACCGCCGCGGGCAGGGCAAACCGAAAACCAAGCAGGCTCTGGCCGGGGTGTCGCTCACCCTCGGCCCGGGCCTGTATGGCCTTTTGGGGCCGAACGGCGCGGGCAAAAGCACGCTGATCGGCATCATCACCGGCGGATTGGCCGCCGATTCGGGCGAGGTGCTGTGGTGCGGCCGCCCTGCGCGGGGCATCGCGTTCCGCCGCGTGCTCGGCTATATGCCGCAGCAGCAAGGGTTATACGAAAGCTACACAGGCCGCCGCTTCCTCGCTTACATGGCAGCGCTGAAGGAAATCCCGCGCGCTGCCGTGCCCGGCGAGGTCGCGCGCGTGGCCGCAGCCGTCAACCTGACCGACGAGCTCGACAAGAGGCTGGCGGCGTACAGCGGCGGCATGAAGCAGCGCCTTTTGTTGGCCGCTGCCCTGCTTGGCGACCCCAAGCTGTTGATTTTGGACGAACCGACGGCGGGTCTTGACCCCAAGGAGCGCGTGCGCCTGCGCACGCTGCTGGCCGGCATGGCGCAGGACCGCATCATTCTGGTAGCGACGCACGTCGTCTCGGACGTGGAAAGCGTGGCAACAAAAGTGATTTTGCTGCGTGCCGGGAAAATTGTGGATGCCGCCCCCGTGCCGGAGCTGATTGAAACCTACGCCCCGGGCGGTGGACTGGAGGAGGTGTATCTGAACGTGTTCGGCGAGGAGGACGGCAAATGAGTCTGTTTTTTGCTGAACTCCGCAAGGTATGGGGCAACCGGCTGTTCCCGCTTTTACTGGCCGTGCTGGCCGCCGCCAATCTGCTGCTGCTCTGGATGGGCACCCGCCCGACCGCGGGGCAGCCGTCCGCCGCAGCCTACCGCGCCGTCGGCGCGCAGCTCGACGGCCTGACAATGGAAGAAAAGGGCGCGTACCTGCACGGGAAATATACCGAGATTGAGAGCCTTGTCAAGATCGGCGGCTTCTACCGCGATATGGCCTACGCCGGCAGCAGCTACCTGCAAGCCTACCGCGACGAGAACGCTGCGATGTTCGACGCCTACGAGCAGGAATACAAGGACAAAAGCTATACACTGTTCACCGACGACCTGAACACCGAATATCGCCTGTTCAATCAGCTGCAGAATGAGTACGATACCGTGGCCGCCTACACCGATTTTCTGGACGGCGTGCAGACCAAGGCGACGCAGCTGGCGGGCATCTCGATTTTTCAAAACGACAAAACGGGCTACGACTTAAAGAACATCGAAGCCACGGCCAAGGTGTATGCGGGGCTGACTGCGACCGAGATCGACTATTACCCGCAAAAGGGGCTGTACACGGCAATCTCCTACGCCTTTACCGACCTGATTTTGCTGGCATCTATGCTCTTGCTGGCGCTGATCCTTGTGCGGCAGGAGCGCGACAGCGGACTGCTGAGCCTTGTGCGCAGCCTGCCGGGCGGACGGTTGAAAACAGCCCTTGCCAAGCTGGCGGCATTTGCTGCCAGCTTATTGGTCGTTCTTACGGTGCTGTATGGGGTCAACCTTGCCTATTGCTCGGCGTCCTTCGGTTTAGGCTCGCTGAATCGCACCATTCAAAGTGTTCCCGCCCTGATGCGCTGCACGATGCAGATTACGGTCGGGCAGTATCTGCTGCGGTTTTTGCTGGCCAAGTGGGTCGGGGCGTTCGTGATGGGCCTTTGGGTCATGCTGGCCGCGCTGACGGTGTATCTCATCTTCCGATATTTGTCCGCGCCGACAAAATCGCTGGCCGATCCTTACGATGAGGCGCGTTTGAAGGCGGTTGTGGCTAAATTTGGCGGGAATGAAGTGAGCCATCTGGGACTGATGCGTGATAAATCGCTGCATTTTTATCAAGTGGACGGTGAAGATCGCGTGTTCTTCTTGTTTAAAAAGAAGGCCGATAAACTCATTGTCATGGGTGAACCGGTGGGAGATGAGACCCAAATTCCAGCCGCGATTGCTGACTTTATGAAGCAGGCAGATGATCAGGACATGTCGTTAGTCTTTTATGAGATTAATGAAAGCCTTACGATGAAATTGCATGAATTTGGCTTTGACTTCATGAAGTTTGGTGAAGAAGGTTATGTGGATGTGACAACCTTTACATTGGCTGGCACGAAGCGAAAAGGTGAGCGGGCGCTCATGCACAAGTTTGAGCGTGAAGGCTACAGTGTCGAGCTGCTCAAGCCGCCGTTTGATGATGCTTTGCTAGACGACCTTCAAACCGTGTCTGATTCATGGTTGGACGGGCGCAGTGAGAAAGGTTTCAGCTTGGGGTTCTTTGATCGCCATTATCTGAATCAGGCGCCGATTGCGGTTGTGCGAGCGCCGGATGGCAAGATTGTGGCGTTTGCGACCGACATGCCGACGGGTAATAATGAGGTCACTAGCATTGATTTGATGCGTTCTAGTGCCGATGCGCCTTCTGGTATTATGGATGAAGTGTTTATTCATCTGTTTGAATTGGCCAAGGATCGCGGCTTTAAGTATTTCAATATGGGGATGGCCCCGCTGGCGAATGTCGGTACGTCTAGTTATTCTTTTATTGAAGAAAAGATTGCTCACC
>OLRR01000425.1_pt1 | contig 33490 bp, 32 predicted proteins | sample 1671941 | NCBI WGS metagenome assembly OLRR01 (sample SAMEA3136628, study PRJEB25190) | human gut metagenome
AACTGTAATGCTTGATACTCGCGACACCTGCAATTACGTTGCGGAACGTCTTGGAGCGGAGCCGGTGCAGGCAATCGGAAATAAGTTTATAATTTATCGTAAATCCGATGAAGAAAAATACAGAAAAATCGAGTTGCCGAGGAAATGAAAATAGGAATAATGGGCGGTACGTTCAATCCTATCCATAACGCACATCTCTTAATTGCGGAAATGGCAAGGGAGGAATACGGACTTGACCGTGTGATATTTATAACGGACGGCAATCCTCCGCATAAGAGTGCGAACGTTACGGCAAAACAACGCTTTGAAATGACGCATATTGCCATAGCGGATAACAGTGCTTTTGAGGAGGACGATTTTGAAATTAATCGCAGTGAAAAATCGTATACGGTAAACACGCTTGGATATTTAAAAGAAAAATATCCGAATGACGATTTGTTTTTTATAATCGGTGAAGATTCGCTTAATGATTTTGATAAGTGGTACAAGCCCGATAAAATACTTGAAATGTGTTCGCTGCTTGTATTTCCGAGAAAATCGCTAAAGTCGCTTACGGAAACGGTAAAGGCCGTAAAAGAAAAAATGAACGGTCGGATATTTCCTATATCAGCACCCGTTTTTAGAATATCTTCAACGGATATAAGAAACAGAGTGAAAAACGGTCAGACGGTAAGATATATGCTGCCTGAAAATGTTAGAGATTATATAAATAAGTATCATCTTTATAAGGAAAACGAAAATGATAGATAATTACAAGAATAAATTAAAGAGTACGCTAAGCGAAAAACGATATAAGCACAGCCTTGGAGTGTTTGACGAAGCGGTAAAGCTTGCCGAAAAGTACGGTGCAGATACCGAAAAAGCATACACAGCCGGAATCTTGCATGATTGTGCAAAGGGTTATGACATAGAAGAACAGATAAAACTTTGTCAAAAGTACGGTGTTGTGCTTGATGATATAACGCTTGCGTGTAAGCCTGTCATTCATGCACCGCTCGGTGCAAAAATTGCAAAGGCTGAGTATGGAGTGAACGACAAAGACGTGCTTGACGCGATAATGTGCCACACGGTCGCAAAGGAAAATATGTCGCTTTTGGATAAGATAATCTATATTGCGGATATGATTGAGCCTATGCGTGATTTTGACGGAGTGGAGGAGCTTAGGAAAGCGGCGTACGAAAATATTGACAGGGCATTTATTCTTGGACTTAAACAAAGCATTGTATTTAACGCACAGAAAAATAAAATAATACACCCCAATACATTATCGGCATGGAATTATATGCTGATGAACGGAAAATAAAAGGAGGGACACTAAATGACTAAGGTTGAAATTATTCAAAAGGCACTTGAAGATAAGAAAGCGACAAATATAGAAGTGCTTGACGTTGCAGAGCAGACATCACTTGCGGATTACTTTGTTGTTGCGTCTTGTCAGTCAACGGTACAGGTAAGAGCGTGTGTTGATGAAATTGAAGAAAAGCTTGAAGAGGCAGGCTTTGAGATAAATCATAAAGAGGGTTACAGAGGCGGCAGCTGGATTTTGGTTGACTGCGGTGACGTAATCGTTCACGTTATGCAGCACGAAATGCGTGAATTTTATGCTATTGAACGTCTTTGGGACGACGTCGGTAACGTAGACGAATCAGAAGAAGAATAAATTTTAAAGGAGCAAATATACAAATGGAGAGTTACAACTTTAAAGCTATTGAAAAAAAATGGCAGGATAAGTGGGAAGAAACAGGTGCATTCCACGCTGAAACAAACAGCAAAAAGCCTAAGTATTATACAATGATAGAGTTCCCGTATCCGTCAGGTGCGGGCTTGCACGTAGGTCATCCGAGAAGTTATACGGCACTTGATATTATCGCAAGAAAGCGTCGTATGGAGGGTTACAACGTACTTTATCCGATAGGCTGGGACGCATTCGGACTTCCGACTGAAAACTTTGCTATTAAAAACAAGGTACACCCGAAAATCGTAACGGCAAAGAATATTGCTAACTTTACACGTCAGCTTAAAATGCTTGGTTTCTCATTCGACTGGTCAAGAGAAATTAACACAACCGATCCGAGCTATTATAAATGGACACAGTGGATATTCTTGCAGCTTTTTAAGCACGGACTTGCATATAAGCAGGAAATGCCGATTAACTGGTGTACCGGTTGTAAAGTAGGACTTTCAAACGAAGAAGTTGTAAACGGTGTTTGCGAAAGATGCGGAAGTGAAGTTGTTCAAAAGAGAAAGAGCCAATGGATGCTTAAAATCACCGAGTACGCACAACGTCTTATCGATGACCTTGACGATGTAAATTATCTTGAAAAGATTAAAACACAGCAGAAAAACTGGATAGGCAGAAGTGAGGGCGCAGAGGTTAAGTTTAAACTTTCAACAGGCGATGAAATGATTGTTTACACAACGCGTGCAGATACACTTTTCGGTGCAACTTATACAGTTATGTCACCTGAACATCCGCTTATCGAAAAGATGAAAGATTCAATTACAAATTATGACGAAGTGCTTGCATATAAGACAGAGGCGGCAAAGAAGTCTGAATTTGAAAGAACAGAGCTTGCAAAGGAAAAGACAGGTGTTAAACTTGAGGGAATTTATGCGGTAAATCCTGCAAACGGTGCAAAACTTCCTGTATTTATTTCTGACTATGTACTTGTAACTTACGGTACAGGTGCAATTATGGCAGTTCCTGCACACGACAGCCGTGACTGGGATTTCGCAAAGAAATTTAATCTTCCTATTATTGAAGTTGTTTCAGGCGGTAAGAACGTACAAGAAGAGGCTTATACAGATGTATACAAGGGTAATATGGTAAATTCCGAGTTCCTAAACGGTCTTCCAGTAAAAGAGGCTATTCCTACAATGATTGAATGGCTTGAAAAGCAAGGTCTTGGAAAGAGAAAAGTAAACTTCAAACTTCGTGACTGGGTATTTTCACGTCAACGTTATTGGGGTGAACCTATTCCTCTTGTACATTGTGATAAGTGCGGTTGGGTGCCTATTCCTGAAAGTGAACTTCCTTTGGAACTTCCTGAAATTGAAACATTTGAACCGGGTGAAAACGGTGAATCACCGCTTGCAAAAGCATATGATTGGATTGAAACAACTTGTCCGTGCTGCGGCGGTAAGGCACAAAGAGAAACAGATACAATGCCGCAGTGGGCTGGTTCAAGCTGGTATTTCCTAAGATATATGGATCCGCATAATGACGAGGCACTTGCGTCAAAAGAGGCATTGGAATATTGGTCACCTGTCGATTGGTATAACGGCGGTATGGAACATACAACACTTCACCTTTTGTATTCACGTTTCTGGCATAAGTTCCTATATGATATAGGCGTAGTTCCTACAAAAGAACCGTATATGAAACGTACTTCACACGGTATGATTCTTGGTGAGAACAATGAAAAGATGTCTAAGTCAAGAGGTAATGTTGTAAATCCTGATGAAGTTGTAGAAGAATTCGGTGCGGACGCATTCAGAACATATGAAATGTTCATCGGTGCATTCGATCAGTCAACTCCATGGTCACAGCAAGGTTTGAAAGGTTGTTATAAGTTCCTTGAAAGAGTATGGAACTTGCAGTCAATCGTAAATGACGAAGAAGGTTACAGTGCTGACCTTGAAAAGAATATAAATAAGGCTATAAAGAAAGTCGGCGAGGACTTCGAGAGAATGAAGTTCAATACGGCTATTGCAACTATGATGAGTCTTGTAAATGATTTTTCAAAGAAAGGCAGTGTAACAAAGGGCGAATATAAGACGCTTATTACACTTCTAAACCCTGTTGCGCCTCATATGACAGAAGAATTGTGGCTGACTTACGGTAACGGCGAACTTCTTTCACTTCAGCCATGGCCGAAATATGACGAGGGCAAGACTGTTGATGATGAAATTGAAATCGTTGTACAGATTAACGGTAAAATTAAGGATAAACTTATGATTCCGGCAGGTCTTGATAAGGACGGCACACAAGAGGCTGCAATGAATACTGAAAAGATAAAAGGACTTATCGAGGGTAAGAACGTTGTCAAGGTGATTGCAGTACCGGGTAAACTTGTTAATATAGTTGTGAAATAAAAACAGAGAACGTGGAGGGTGTTGCGGTGCGACACCCTCTTTTGTGAGGGATTGGAATGGATAGTTTAATTTACAGTCTTAATGCTACACTTCCTGTATTCCTTGTTATAGTGGTCGGATACGTTCTGAAACAGATAGGAATTCTAAATGACGGATTTGTTAAGACGGCGAATAAGTTTAACTTTGTTGTGACGTTGCCGGTGCTGTTGTTCGTTGACTTGTCAACTACCGATATAATCGGCGATTTTGATATTACATATGTTTTGTATTGTGCATTGGTTACGACAGTGGCATTTTTCGGATTGTGGATTGCGGCAAAGTTTTTGATTAAAGATAAAAAGATAGTGGGTGAGTTTGTACAAGCCGGTTATCGTAGCAGTGCGGCGATATTGGGTGTTGCGTTTATTCAAAATATATACGGCGACAGCGGAATGGCGCCTGTTATGATTATCGGCTGTGTACCGCTTTTCAATATATTTGCGGTGCTTGTTTTGACTTTTGAGGGGGAAAAGGACGGCGACGGCAAAGGCAATATTATAAATTCACTTATTAATATTGTTAAAAATCCTATTATAATAGGTATTGTTTTGGGTGTTTCGGTGTCACTTTTGAAAATTGATTTTCCCGAAATAATCGATAAAACATTAGCATCGCTTGCAAAAATGGCATCACCGCTTGCACTTATAACAATCGGTGCGGGCTTTGAGGGACGAAAAGCGATAGCGAAAATTAAGCCGACAATAGCGGCAACTATGATTAAACTTGTTGTTCTGCCGGCGGTATTTTTGCCGATAGCAATAAAGCTCGGTTTCCGTGACCAAGCACTTGTTGCACTTATTATAATGCTTGGCTCACCGACAACTCCGTCAAGCTATATTATGGCTAAAAATATGGGGCACGAGGGTGTGCTTACATCAAGCGTGGTCGTTGCAACGACGCTTATGTCGTCATTGTGCCTTACATTTTGGATTTTTGTTGCGAGGTACTTCGGATATATAATATAAAGAGAACGGCAGGCGACAACTTGTCGCCTGCCCAAAAATCACATCTTACGATGTAATTTTTGAGTATTTTCAGAGAAAAAATCATAAAGTTCCTCCAAAGTCGAAACTTTAGATTTTAAGCCATTTCTGCCGCACAGGTCGCCAGAAATGATTTTCAATGAGGTTAGCACCTCAAACACCCTAAAATAAAGTAGACAAAACCATTATGGTTTTGTCTGCAATTTGAGATGGCTACATATTCGTAGCCATTTTTTTTATTAACAAAATATTCATAAATAAAATTCTTCCTTTAAGGTTTATTTAAGAAACTAAATGTATAATGAAATCAACATAAAGGAAAGGGGTAATAAAAATGAATATCGGATTAAAGAAAAAGATAATAAGTATAGCAGCAGTAGTTGCAATTACCGCAACAATCGGCAGCGGATTTGTTTTGGCAAAGAGCAATGATATTACGGTTACATATGACGGTGAAAATATCAGCTTTGACGTTCAGCCTGAAATCGTAGATGACAGAGTAATGGTTCCTATGCGTACCATATTTGAAACATTCGGTGCAAAGGTTAAATGGGACAGCGACACACAGACGATAACCGCAAAGAAAAAGTCAAAGACTATACAAATGACTATCGGCAGCAGTGATATGACTAAGAATGACGAAACATATTCATTTGATGTTTCACCTATAATCGAGGACGGAAGAACACTTGTTCCGATTCGTGCAATAAGTGATATGCTCGGACTTGATGTTGAGTGGAACGAAAAGAACAACACAGTTACAATAACCACTCCGCAAGATGATGAGGACGAGTCTTGGAAAAACAACACAGGAACGGTTGATCTTGACAATGTTGAAGTTACAGGTGACGGTATAAGCGTATCGGATAACATTATAACAATTTCAAAGGGCGGTGACTTTGAAGTCACAGGCACACTTGATGACGGTCAAATTGTTATTGACACCGAAGAAAAAGTTAAACTTCGTTTGTCGGGTATGAGTCTTACAAATAAAAACGGTTCGGCTGTATATGTAAAGAATGCCGACAAGGCTTATATCACTTTGACGGACAACACCGAAAATACTTTGACGGACGGGGAAAATTACACAAGCGGTGATGAAAATGAAAAAGGCTGTATAACATCAAGAGATAATCTTGAAATTAAGGGCAGTGGCTCACTTACCCTAAACGGAAATTATAATCACGGTATTTTCAGCAGTAACAGCATTGAAATCGGTAACGGAAATATTACCGTAAAAGCAAAAAATGACGGTATTCATGCAAATGACACGCTTGCGATAAGCGGAGGTACTGTAAATGTTACTGCAGAGGGTGACGGACTTCAAGCGGAAGAAATACTTGATATATCGGACGGTGAAGTGAATGTTACGACAACAGGCGAGGTTAAGGCAAGTACATCTAATGACTTCGGCGGTCGAGGTGAAATGAAAGATTCGTTACAAATGACAGATGATGAAATTCAATCAATGCGTGAACAAATGAATAATAATCAATTTACGCAAACAGAAGAAAGTGACGACAGTGACGATACTTCAAGCAAAGGTATAAAAGCGGATTGGATGCTTGATATATCGGGCGGTGAAGTTACAGTTAATTCAACAGACCATGCTATTCATTGTACGTCTGATATAAATATTACGGGCGGTACACTTAATTTATCGTCGGAGAGTAAAAAAGGTATATCAGGTCATGGTGATGTAACGATTGATGACGGTGATATAACGATAACAAAATCAACCGAGGGTATTGAAAGTAAGAAAATTTTGACGATAAACGGCGGTAATATTGACATAACTGCAAGTGATGACGGATTTAATTCAGGCGGTACAGGTGCAAATCAAAACGGCGGTTTCGGCGGCGGTACTAATATGCAAGGCGGTCAGCAGGGCGGCAGAGGTCAAATTGGCAGACGAAACAGTAACGGACAGGGCGGTAATCAAATGACACCGCCGGATATGCCAAGCAACCAAAACGGCGGACAAATGACACCGCCGGAAATGTCAAACGGACAGGACGGTAATCAAATGACACCGCCGGATATGTCAAGCGACCAAAACGGCGGACAAATGACACCTCCGAATATGCAACAGGCCGAGGGTAATGAACAGGACAGTGAACATCATATCCAAATCAACGACGGTAATATTAAAATAGTTGCCGATGCAGACGGTATTGATTCAAACGGTTCATTGTTCATCAATGGCGGTACTGTTACGGTTGACGCACAGGCAATGGGTGCAGAAAGTGCTTTTGATACAGACGGTGCGTTTATAGTAAACGGCGGTACAATTATAGGTGTAAGCGGCAGCGGTATGGACGAAAGTCCGAACAGCTACTCTGCTCAAAACGTAATTTTGGCATACACAACTTCACAGATTTCCGCGGGTGATGAAGTTAAGATAACTGATTCAAACGGTAAGACAATCGCTGAGTATACAGCAGTTAAAGGAGGAAGTAAGATTGTGTACTCATCGGATAAACTTAAAACAGGTGAAACGTATACGGTTTACGCAAGCGGTGAAGAAGTCGGAAGTGCCGAAATTGAAAGCAGTATAACGAAGATAGGAACAAAGTCAAATTCTGGTTTCGGCGGCGGTCACAGACAAAAAACAGCGGATAACACAACTGACACAAGTGCAACAAATTAATAAATAAGGCAAGCCATATCGGCTTGCCTTAACGTGTTGGAATGTGGGAAAGGGAAAGATGGCAATAAAAGGGACGTCGAGGGCGCCGTCCCGTACGAAGTTTTGGAAACTAAAAACGGGCGGCCAATGACCGCCCCTACGAAAAATGAATGTAGCGGCGACCATTGGTCGCCAGCAGGAAAAAAAGGGACGTCGAGGGCGCTGTCTCGTACGAAATTTGGGGAACAGAAAAAGGGCGACCAATGATCGCCCCTCCGCAAAATAAAACATCATTCCACAAATTTAAAATTAATAACATCGAAAAGTCCCGAATCGGTAATACGAACTTCGGGGATTACAGGTAGCGGCAAAAATGCAAGTGACAAAAACGGATCGATTTTATCTGTTATATTAAGCACTTTTGCGGCACTGTAAAGGTTATCGTGTTCTCTTGTAACTTCATCGGCTGATTTTACGGACATAAGTCCCGCAATATCAAGAGTCATTGACGCGATAACTTTACCCTCTGAACAAACTGCAATACCGCCGCTTGTACCGAGAGTATTTACGGCAAGTGCCATATCGCTGTCGTTATCGCCGATAACGATTACATTATGGCTGTCGTGACCGATAGAAGTGGCGATAGCACCGTTTGTAATTCCGTAATTGGTTACAAATCCGATACCCTTTGTACCTAAATTATGATGACGTTCGATAACGCATACTTTAGAAAGGCTGTCGGAATACGATACAGTAACCTTTTTTGTGATAATACTTTCGGGTATAAGTTCGATAGCGTCAAATTTGTCTTTAACATCAGTCTTGAAGAAGTCGGCTGATATTTTCGGCAGATGAACGGTATTTGTAACTTTTGAATTGTCAACCGTTTCGCATTCAAACAATGCTGTACCGTTTTCACATACAAGTTTGCCGTTTTTGTAGACTTGTGATATTGAACTTAAATTCAAATCGTCGGCAACGACAATATCGGCAACATATGACGGAGCTATTGCTCCTTTATTCTTCATACCGTACATTTCACAAGCGTTAAGCGTTGCCATAATGATTGCGTCAATATTGTTAAGACCGAGTGAAACGGCTTTTCTGATACAGTGGTCAATACTGCCGTCACGAATAATTTCGCCGACAAATCTGTCATCGGTACAAAACGCACAACGTCTTAACGTATAAGGGGTTACACCCTTGATAAGTTTTGCAACGTCAAGCGAAAGCGTACCCTCACGAAGAAGAATATACATACCTTTGCTTATTTTTTCGGTCATTTCTTCAACGACACTGCATTCATGGTCGGTTTTTATACCGGCACTTGTATATGCGTCAAGCTCATGACCCGAAAGCAAAGGTGCATGACCGTCGATAATGTCAAGACACAACTTACCGAGTGTTTCATCATCACCTGAAACAATACCGGGATAATTCATCATTTCACCGATACCGAAGAACTTAGGTGCAAGTTTTTGAGTTGTTTTTGCGTCAAGATTAGCACCTGTATGTTCAAAAGGCGTTGCAGGTACACATGACGGCAACATAAGATTTACGTCAAGCGGAATATTTTTCGCAGACTTTAACATAAATTCAAGACCGTCCTCACCGCATACGTTTGTTATTTCGTGAGGATCGGCAATAACGGTTGTAATACCGTGAGGCATAACTGCCTTTGCATATTCGGACGGCTGCGTCATAGATGATTCAATATGAACGTGCGAATCAATAAAACCCGGCATAACATATTTGCCGGAAACGTCTTGTTCGTTTTCACCGCTGTATGAACCGACACCGCAGATAATACCGTCTTTTATAATAACATCGGCTTTAATAACTCTGCCCGAAAAAACATCGACAACGTTTCCGCCTTTAAGTATTAAATCAGGTGCGATACGTTCCATAGCCGTATCAATATATGTTTTTTTCACTTAATATCACCTCGTACAATTATGATATAGTTATTATATACTAAAAGTTAATAATATTCAAATGAAATGTGAATAAAGTGTAAATTCATATTGTATCAAAAGTGTAAATATTGACTTAGAATAATTGTGGTGGTAAAATGGTTAAGTAAATTAACAAAATTTAATATTACGGTGTGTGGGGGGATACACGGTGAAAGAAGAAATGTTTCTTCAATGTTGGGAAATCGTAAGCAGGATGGAGCTGTGGTTTCTTTCAAAGTGTCCTTTTGAGGAAATGTCAAGGGGCGATTATATGATGTTGAATTTACTTACTCAGTCCGCAAATGACGGAAAAATGATGACGGTCACTATGATGAGTGACATTTTAAAAGTCAGTAAGGCGGCTATTTCTCAAAGCATAAAGGCTTTGAAGAAAAAAAACTGGGTTAAAAGTATATCGGATACAACCGATAAGCGTAAGAGTTATATAGTTCTTACTGACGAGGGCAGAAAAGCATATGATAATCAAAGGAAAGTTATAATCAGAAACTTACAGGAATGTTTCAGAGATGTAGATGAAGCAGACCTTAAAATGTTTTGCGATAAATTAACTAAAGTCGCAGAGCAGATAAGTTAAAAATATAAAGGTGCAGGAGGCAAGAAATATGGGAGATTTTACTTCTGAAAAGGAGCAAAAGCTTTTGGAAAGTGAAGCAGAAGTATCTAACACAGAAGATACAAATGCAGACGAACTCACTTTTGAAGAAATATCTGGATTTTCAGATGATGATGACAACAGTGATGAAGAAAAGAAACCGAAAAAGAAATTCATTGGATATGACAAGCAAAACAAGAAGTTCTTTATCGGTAAGTTTAAGATAGGCAAGAAATTACTTATAATTATTCTTGTAATAGCAATACTTGCAGGTATATGTTCGGGACTTATTATAAAGTCTAAAAACAACAGTGCCGTAAAAGTTATGTATACCGATTCGCCGGTTGAACGTCGTACTATCACAAATACAATCACAGGTTCATCATCTATCGAGCCGAATGATTCGTATAAAGTAACAACTATCAAGTCGGGCGATATAACAAGTGATACATTCAAAGAGGGTGACGTTGTTAAGAAAGGTGATAAGCTTTATCAATTTGAGGACAGCGACGCTCAAAATTCTTTGAGTACGGCAAAAAATGCACTTGCAAAAGCACAACAGGCATATGTTGACGCAGTAAAGCAAAAGGCACAGACCGTTTCTTCAAACAATATCGGTACAAAGTCTGCACAAAATGCAGTGACAAAGGCATTAAATTCTCTTAACGATACTAAAAACAATCAGTACATACAGTCAAATTCAGCAGGTAAAGTTAAAGAATTATCCGTAAAAGAAGGGGACCATATCAATGCCGGTGCAACGGTTGCAACATTGTATGACGATTCTTATATGAAACTGAGAATACCGTTTAATGAAGTTGATGCCGAAAGTATTCAGACAGGCGCGGTCGCAACAGTATCTGTTATAGGTTCGGGCGATACGATTTACGGAACTGTTAAAGAAAAATCATCGTCAGCCGTTTCAACAGACGCACACGCTAAAGTTGTGTATGTAACGGTTGAAGTCACAAATCCGGGCGCACTTACAACAAATGATTACGGCAGTGCGGAAATAAACGGAGTTGCTTGTGCAAATACGGCACAGTTTGAATATGTAAGCGAGGGAACAATCACATCAACGGCATCAGGCACACTTGAAAATCTTAATATTGCGGTAGGAGATTCTGTTTACAGCGGTCAAAAAGTCGGATATGTTAAGTATGATAATCAAAACTCGACAATGAGCAATGCACAGCTTTCATATAATGATGCGGTTTTGGCACTTGAAAAGCAAGTATTGCAAAACGATACTTTCTCACAGGATTCAAGCATAAAGAACGCACAGCTTGCACTTGACGATGCCGAACTTGGTATTGAAAAAGCACAGGACGCAGTTGACGATTATGTTGTCGAAGCACCGATTGAGGGTACAGTCGTTAAGAAAAACTCAAAAGCAGGCGATACGATAGATTCTTCAAATGCAACAGATCCGCTTTGTGTAATTTACGATTTGTCAAGCGTTAAATTCTCTATTGATGTTGACGAAACGGAAATAGCACTTGTTAAGACAGGTCAAAAAGCTACTGTAACAGCAGACGCGGTAGAGGGTGAATTTGAAGGTGTGGTTACAAAAGTTCCTGTAGACGGTGTAAACGAAAACGGTGTAACAACATACACTATCGAAATTCAAATAGAAAATTACGGTGATTTGTTGCCGGGTATGAATGTTGACGCCGAAATTGTTGTTGAAGAGGCTGACAATGTAATTGCAGTGCCTGTAAACAGTGTAAACAGAGGCAATATTGTATTTGTAAAGGACGACGGAACAACTCACGAAAATGATGTTACGGATATTATAAAGGGTAATAAAGATAAATCGGGTAAAACGGACGATAAGAAGAAAGCCGATGATAAGGACGATAAACCGCAGTCAAGCGGTATACCGGTTGTAAGCGGCGATACACCGAGCGGTGATAAATCGGATAAAAATTCGGCGGCTAAAGAAAGTGTACCTACTAATATAGATGTACCTGACGGTTACCGTGCAATTCAGGTTGAAACAGGAATTAACGATACAGACTATATCGAAATTAAGTCAGGTTTAACAGAAAAAGACCAGGTAAGAACGCTTGACACAGAATCGTCAAGTGCGAATGCGTCATTCGGTGATCCAAATGCTCAAGATATGTATGTAGTTCCTAATGGCAATATGGGCGGAATGTCAGGCGGCGGAGTCATAATGCCAGGCGGCGGAGGTATGTCCGGCGGCGGTGGCGGAATGCCGGGCGGCGGAGGTATGTCCGGCGGCGGTGGCGGAATGCCGGGCGGAAGATAAAGCGGAGGTGAAGTAAAATGCCTCCATTGGTAGAAATGAAAGATGTTTATAAGATTTATCATATGGGTGATACGGAAGTTCACGCACTTGACGGAATATCTCTTACTATAAACAAAGGTGAATTTGTTGCGATAGTAGGTCAGTCGGGTAGTGGTAAATCTACTTGTATGAATATTATAGGTTGCCTTGACGTGGCAACAAAGGGTGTTTACAGATTAAACGGCAGAGAAATTAATAATTACAGTCAAGATGAATTGTCTGACGTAAGAAATAAAATGCTTGGTTTTATATTTCAGCAATATAACTTGTTGCCGAAATTAACCGTATTGGAAAATGTTGAACTTCCGCTTTTGTATGCGGGACTTAGCGATGCGGAACAAGAGAAAAGAGCGCTTGCTTCACTTGACAGAGTAGGACTTAAATCAAAAGCGAAAAACCATCCGGCACAGCTTTCGGGCGGTCAGCAACAGAGAGTGTCAATAGCAAGAGCTTTGGCGGGTGATCCGTCGGTAATCCTTGCCGATGAGCCTACTGGCGCGCTTGACTCGCGTACAGGTCGTGAAGTAATGCTGTTTTTGCAGAAACTTAATGCGGAGGGTAATACGATTATTCTTATCACTCACGATAACTCAATAGCGGCAAAAGCAAAACGTATCATTCGTATAACAGACGGACGTATCGTTTATGACGGTCCGGCAGAGGGTGACGTAACAGTAATGAATCAGCACGGTGCCGGCGAAGATGCTCCCGAAGATAAAAGAGCAAAGGGGGCGACTTGATTATGAGTATTTGGAAATGTTTTCAAATGGCAATGTCAAGTATTGTCGGCAACAAAATGCGTTCAATACTTACAATGCTCGGTATTATAATCGGTATTACGGCGGTTATTGCGCTTGTAAGTCTTATGTCGGGAATGACATCGGAAATAACGGAAACATTTGAAGAAATGGGTATTGAATCAATCAATGTTTCAATTCAAGACCGTTCCGCGACAAAGGAAGTAAAGCCTGAAGAAATGGAACAGCTTGCGGAAGAACATTCCGATATTATTGCAGGTCAGTCACCGACAGTTTCAATGCCTGCATTTATAAAAAACGGCAGTGATACAATTTCAACACAGGCAACAGGTGTAAACGAATACTATCTCGGAATGAAAAAGTATAATATTACATACGGACGTGAGCTTACATATGTTGACGTTGAGAGAAAGCAGAAAGTCTGCGTTATCGGTACTTATATAGCAAAAGAAGTTTTCGGCGGTGACGCACTCGGTAAGTCTATTCAAATAACGGGTACGCCGTATGAAGTTGTCGGAATACTTGAAGAACAGGACGACTCGACAGAAAATTCTTCGGATAACTGTGTGTATATACCGTATACTTTGGCGTCATACACAAACCGTACATCAACCGTAAGCAGCTATGTTGTCTATGCGGTTGACCAGGAAAAGGTAGAAGAGGCGGTTTTGCTTTTAGAAGCACTTTGTGATAAAGATATAGGCGACAGTGATTACTATACTGTAACGTCAATGAAGTCTATGGCAGATAGTGTAACCGACATTCTTGATAAAATGGAACTTATGCTTATCGCAATCGCGGCTATATCGCTTGTTGTTGCCGGTATCGGTATTATGAATATTATGCTTGTGTCGGTTACGGAACGTACAAGGGAAATAGGTATCAGAAAATCGCTTGGTGCAAAGCAGAAAGATATACTTTCTCAATTCGTTATTGAGGCGGGTATGCTTAGTTGTTTAGGCGGTGTAATCGGTATTATTGTAGGCTCGCTTTTGGCAATACTGGCAGGTAAACTTTTGGGGATGGATATATTACCGACATCGACATCTATTGTAGTATCGTTTACGGTTTCGGCGATGATAGGTGTGTTCTTCGGCTATATGCCTGCTAAAAAAGCTGCCAAATTAAATCCGATAGATGCGTTACGTTATGATTAATCGTCCGGATAAAATTGCCCACAGCACATTTTTTTGCTCGGGGCAGTACAAACGTACGGCACCGCTCGCTGCAAAAACGCACTGTGAACAATTTTCTCTCGGACTGAGATTTTCTTGATTTTATAGTATGTACGATAATATTGCACGGAAAGGAAGTAAGTTATGAAGAAAATAATTTCTTTTGTTTTGGCGGCGGCTATGTCATTATCGACTTTGCCTGTATTGGCAGACTGGAACAATGACGAAGATATTATGTCGCTTTTGTCGGAACTTAATATAATGGTCGGCGATGATGACGGAAATTTAAGACTTGATGACGATGTATCAAGAGCGGAATTTGCGAAAATTGCAGTAGCGTCATCAAGCTACAAAGATACAGTAGCAACAGGTTTAAAAGTATCACCTTTTAAAGATGTTACATATACTCACTGGTCAGCACCTTACATAAAGGCCGCTGTATCAGCCGGAATTGCAGAGGGATATGTTGATTCAACATTCAGACCTGACAATACGGTATCATATGAAGAGGCACTTACAATGGTATTAAAGGTGCTTGGATACACAACACAGGATTTCGGTGATTCATGGCCTTACGGTCAAATGGGGCTTGCAAACAGTCTTGAAATTACAAAGAACGTAAATGCCGAGCAAGGCGAGGCACTTACAAGGCGTCAAGTTGCAAGACTTATTTACAACACACTTGACACAAAAATCAAAGATAATCAAAGCAAACTTATAACTTCAGTGTTTGACAGTAAAGTTATTGAGGGGGTTACGATTATTGCGTCACACAACGAGGACAGCTCACTTGGTACTGACAAAATCTATACAACAGCCGGAACATTTGAATTTGACGGTAATTTCAACAGTGATTATGTCGGCAGAAAAGGCGATATTGTCGTAAAGAACGATGAAGATTTTGTGTCATTTACACCGCGTGACCAGCAAGTTGAAGAATACACCGTTTCAAACGTAATCGGTTCAGATATAATTCTTGACGGCGATATGTATAACATCAATTCAAACACAACTACATATTACAAGTCACAGGCACTTACATACGAAAATGCCGCAATGCAAGCCGAAAAAGGCGATACATTCAAGGTATTTAAAAATTCAAACGGTTCTGTTGACTATGCAATGCTTATTGAAAAAGACAGCGAAACCGGTACGGACAGCTTTGATAAATATGTAATCTATTCACTTCTTTCAGATGCAGTTATATGTTATAAAAACGGCAGTTTTGAACAGATTGATATAACAGACGGCACAACTTGTTACAAAGATAAGAATAAGAGTACATACGGTGCTATAAAGAATGAAATGGCAATGGGCGATATTCTTTATGTCAAGATGGACGGAAATAATGTTGATTATGTAAGTTACGAAAAAGGTAATATGGAAGGCCCTGTCAAGGTTACAAATTCAAATTGGATTGCAAACTTTGATACAAACGGTTCAACAACTGTAATGAGAAGCGGTAATAAGGTTGACGCGTCAGAAATTCAGCTTAACGATATTATTTACTATTGTAAAGATTTGAATATGGTTCTTGCTTATACGGATAAGGTTACAGGCGTGTACGAAAAGGCGTCACCGACAAAGGATTCGCCGACAAGCGTTACAATTTCGGGTAAAGAGTATTCTGTTGAAAGCGTAGATGCATTTAATGCACTTTCATCAAGCGGAACATTTAAGTACGGTGATACCGTAACACTTCTTCTTGGCAGGAACGGCGAAGTAGCCGGAGTTGTCGGCGGAAGTGAAAGCACATCTTCACACACAACAGTAGGATTTGTTACGGAAACAGGCAAAAAAGATTTCACAAAGCCTGATAATACAGTATATTCAAGTTACTATGCGAAGGTTGTTACACCTGACGGAACAGTAAATGAATATGCGACTTCATCAGATTGCAGTTCACTTAAATGTGCTGTAGTAAATGTATCATTTACAAACGGTAAAGCAAGTCTTTCAAGAGCAAAGGGGTATGACAACGTAAGCGGTAAGTTTAATTCCGAAAAGAATAAATTTGGCGATTATACTCTTGCAGACGATGTGAAGATTCTTGACACTGCCGGAACTGCAAGCGACGACTTAGCAATGTACACAAGAATTTATCCGCAGCGTCTTGACGGTGTTACGATTAAATCTTCAAGCGTATTGTATTATTCAAAGAATAAAGCCGGTGAGATTGACGAGCTTATATTGAAAGATATAACAGGTGACGCTTATAAGTACGGTGTAATCACTGCTGCTGATTCGACAACTCATACATATACTATTGATATAGACGGTACGCAAAACACATATGCGACTGCATTCTCAACAAATGTAAGAGGTCCGCACAGATTCAGTATGAATCAGACAGGTATTGAAAGTATGCGTCAGCTTTCATCGTATCCAAGCAATATAACTTCGCTTACACGTACAGAGGCGAAAATCAATAATCAAACATATTTGCTTAGTGATAAGGTGATTGTATATCATAAGACAGATGTTAATAAATATCTGAAGATAACACTTGATGATGCTATAAACGGAAATTATAAGCTTACTGCTTATTACGATAAGGCACAGACTTTGGGTGGCAGAATTCGTATAATAATAGCTCAATAAGATGAAAAACAAGCGATGAAAATCGCTTGTTTTTTGCGTAATATTAAAATTTTATAAATTTGACGGCAGATATATTGACATATTAAATGTCAGTGATTATAATAATAGGTAAAGAAGGCTATGTGTAAATTAAAAAAGGCGGTAGAATAAATGAATTCAGTTTTGTATTGTTTGCATAATTTGTCACAAAAATCGCATTTAAGACGTATGGAAAAGTTTACTCAGCACGGTGACACTTCGTGCCTTTTGCATACGATTGCGGTTGCGTATTACAGTATTAAAATTGCCGAGTTTTTCGGTATAAAGTACAAAAAGCGTGACCTTATAAGAGGAGCATTGCTGCACGATTATTTCTTATATGATTGGCATGACGGCGAAAAGGAGAGAAGAATACACGGTTTTACTCATCCTATGACGGCTCTTAGAAATGCTGACAGAGATTTTGATTTGACCGATACAGAACGCGATATTATAAAAAAGCATATGTTCCCGCTTACTGTAATTCCGCCGACTTGCCGAGAAGGGTGGATAGTATGTTTGGCGGATAAATATTGTTCTCTTTATGAAACATTTAAAAAAGAAGCGTACAGAAAGATAAATACAAAGATTACGGGGGACTATGCTGAATTGTATAAGGAGATACAAATGATTTAAACAAGGGGGGAAAATGATGAGTTTTTGCCAATATTTCTTGTGCTTTGCGGTATTTAGTTTTATTGGCTGGGCTTATGAAACGGTATATTACAGCATACAACAAAGAAAATTTGTAAACAGCGGCTTTTTAAGCACTTGCTTTTGCCCTATATACGGCATGGGAGCAATGCTTGATTTGATATTGCTTGGATGGATTGAAAATCCTTTGATACTGTTTTTTGCGGGAATGGTGGTTACCTGCTCGCTTGAATATTTTGTATCGTGGCTTTTGGAAACGCTGTTTCATAAAAGATGGTGGGATTATACAGGTTGGCCCGGCAATATAAACGGACGTGTTTGCCTTATAGGCGGAATTGCGTTCGGTACATTTACCGTTGCACTTATTAAGCTTATTGCACCGGTGACGATTGATATGATTGGCAGCGTGAGTTTACCGGCGTTACATATTATGACGTGCGTAATTGCATTTGTGATGATTGCGGATACGGTTAAGACGGTTAAGTGTATGGATTCGTCAAAACTTTGGTATGTGGAAAAACAAGCCAAATTTATGGACGAGCTGCGTAACGGCAGATGTGTGGGATTGGTAAAAAAAATAAAAGATACATTTAGAAGATAAACGGAGCATTTTTGCTCCGTTTTTTGTGTGCAAAAAAGAACCTTTGGCGCGGGCAGACGGTGATATTTCACCGTCAAAGTCCGTATATGCCTCCGGTTCTGTTAATAACAGTATCATATAAAAATAGGAATGTCAAGAATATTAAGTAGGTAAAATAAAACAGATAAGATACCGACAGGAAAAAAGTTCCCCGAAAGTGAGTCAAGGCTCGATAGTATCTTTATCTGTTAATAACATTATATGTGAAAGTAGGCCGATTGTCAAGCGGTTGTTTGGCAGTGACACAAATAAGATACGGCTAAAGTAACTGCTCAAATTAATGATGCATCAAAAAGAAGATGTAGATTATTGAGAAACGACTGCTACAAACAGTGTAACCACGCCTGACACGTCCAAAACGTCCCAACAACTACATCTTCTATTGGCAGTATATCAAATATTGTATTGATTGTTAACAGTGGATGTAGGGGCGATATATTGGACTATTTCGTTACCGTTTTTGAGTTGGTGATTGGAACAAGATTGTTTAGAGAATTCCACCACATAACTTTTACGGTATGAGTTGCAGAAAGTAGGGGAACACTTATATTTTCTTGTGGTGAATTGATAGTACAACGTAATAATCTGCCGTCCGAATGAAATTCAGAAATTAAGATAATTCCGCCTGAAGTGCTGTTTGTGAGTTTAACAGATATATTGTTGCTTTCAATGTTGCAGTTAATATCATGTGTAGGACACGTTGTAGCAGTTGGGCTTGTTGCAGGAGTTATTGTCGGATTTGTAGTCGCAGTCGGACGTGGTGTAGGTTTTGGGGTAGAAGTCGGAATTAGTGTCGGACTCGCTGTCGGAGTTGCAGTAGGATTTAATGTAGGTTTTGGAGTTGCTGTCGGAGTTGCTGTCGGAGTTGTTGTCGGGGTCGGATGTGGAGTAGCTGTCGGACCCGTGGTCGGAGTTGCTGTCGGACTCGTTGTATGAGTAGGACGTGGAGTCGCAGTAGGAGTATGACTCGGAATAGGACTCGGACTCACGGTTGGAGTGGGATTTAATAGTAGGAGTCGGAGTGGGACTCGGAGTAGGACTCGGAGTCAAAGTCGGAGTAGGGGTTGTTTCTGCAATTCCGCTAATTTCAAACTCTAATTTATCTGCTGACATATTTGTTACATAAACAAATATGTCGTTACCAATATAAAGTTCTTCGCTGTCACCGACTGCACAATCTGACATGGTTGAGTATTGACCGTTAGAAACGACCTGCATATTCCAGTTAACGCCTGTAGTGTTTATATTTGAGGGAAAACGTACACCTGTGTTAGCAAGATAACAAATCAGTCCGCTCTTAAGTGTTACACCTTTTATCAAGTCACCGGTATTGCACGAATAGAGTTTCTTGTTTTTTGTATCATATTTGTTACCATTGTCATCGAATTGACGATATTCCAAATAAAGAGTTTTTCCGTTTGGCAAATCTCGTTTATATGCAACAACTTCATTTTGAGCTGAGGCAGGGTAGAGTGTGTATGTACCGTTTTTATCAATGGTTTTAATTTGATTATTGTCAAGCCAACCGAGCGATTCGCGTTCTTTGACGGAAATATACTGTCCGATAGGGGTTAGATGTTTTGCCATCAGTGACATATAATACACAGCACTTGTTTGGTTGGAGCGGTACAAGTCTTTCAAGCCAAGTGCGTGCATGGTTTCGTGACATATTTTACCTGTCGGTAAAATAGGCAGATTATCCTCACCGCGATAAAGCACAAGTCCGTTTACGTTTTCGTAGTTGCACGTTAGCTGTAAATATTCTCCGCTCTGATAAGTATTAACTCCTTCTTGTACTGAAATCATATTTGAATATGAGTGATAGTCCCAAAGAGGTGAATTCCAACCAACCGAAATATTTTGCGTTGTATTTTTGTAAATCACAGTAATTAAATCAATTTTTCCGTCACGGTTTCGGTCAAGGTCGGCAAAATTGTATTGATTTTCTTCTATATCTTTTGGCTTGTTTCCGTTCGTGATTGCGTTTGAAATTGTATTCGCCCAATCAGTCTGTAGTTCATACATTCTGGAATTTTCTTCTCCACTCTCGTAACCGTAAGGGTTTTGGTCATCTTTTTCGGCATAATAACCGCGTGGCTTTGAAAGTGTGAGCGAATTGTTGTTGTCAAAAAGATAAAGCGTTTGCATATTCATTTTCCCGCCGCTTACTGTTTTGAAATAGTCAGCGACATTATATACACTTTTATTATATGTATTGTCTAAAATGTTGCGGACAGTTGTGTCGGCATAAGTGTTGTTGATAAATTCGTCCTCGTCAGAAAATTTCATAAATACAACAAGATTTGTGAAAGTTGGTGCATTTGATTCGTCCGATAAAACCGCACCACAGGGAATAGTCCCGAAAATTAATATTAACGTGGTTATAATACATATTGCTGTTTTAAATAGTTTTGTTTTATTTTGCATTGTTTTCTCCTAATAGTCAGAGGAATAATCTCAGCTGACAAAGTAATTTAGATATTGTTCAACGTCAATCGGTTATAGCGTCAACAACGTCATTAAAGTTTTTCCTTAATAGCTATATTTTTGCAGTTAGGCGGGCATACCTTTCAAATTAAACTTACATTTCTCTAATCAACAATTTAGGAACACCCATTATTCGGCAGTGCTTTAATTCTTCACCCGCAATTAATATTGGCGGAACATTCGGATTGACAGGAACTAACCTCAACCAATCTTCATCTTCTACAAACTCGATTTTTTTTAATGTTGATATTTCGTCATTGTATATCACTGCTCCGACATCACCACTATAATTAACGGTGCTTTGACGTAAGATTAATACTTTATCGCCGTCTTGATATTGAGGATACATACTGTCACCCTTAATGCACAGTACAAAGAAATCTTTCGGAGTATGTCCTTTTAAATATGAATTAGGAATATCGACTTTATCTCCGTCCCATGATTCAATAGCGATATGATTATATCCTTTCGCTATGTCACCTATAACGGGGAATGTTGTGTAGTCCTCTGTTATATTCGGATTTGGAAATTTATCATCTGTATATATTTCCGTTTCGTGTTCGTCCAGTCCCATTAAGTAGCTTGGAGTTGTTTGAAGTGCATTGGCAAAAGCTATGATTTTTGATTGAGTTATATCATTTTTGCCCATTTCAATTTTATTTATAGTTGAACGGGATTTATACCCTAATTTAGTTGCAAGTTCTTCTTGTGACATTCCAAGTTCTTCTCTGCGTGCTTTTATTCTCTTATATAATTCCATAAAATATCACTTCCTATCTAAACTTTTATTGTCATTATTAATATAGCATAATGTAGACTATTTGTCAACTTTACTTTGGAATTACGAAAAAATGTTGATGAATAATCTACAAAATAAGAGCATTCCTGTTAAGTAACAAAAACGAGGTGAAATTTATGGCAAGATCGAGAAAGATTGCGAAAGTGACGAAATGGAAACAATCGCAAGGAAAAATTGTTGTGAAACTTATTGACAAAGGATATATAAACAAAGCTATATAGCGTATTTGCGTGAATATTGCAAGAAGAAACTTGACAGAAAAATTGAAAAAGGATATAATATTTATGTAAGTCCATATGCGATAGATACATATCAAAAGCAAAAATACGATGAGGTTTATACAGAGTGTAGAGTATATGAAATATTAACTAACGAGTGAGGTGTAATGTATGACAAGATTGTTTACTGAAGAAGAAGATAGGCTTTTTGCTATTTTTGAACCATATATTAATGGCTATAATGTAAAGCAACCTTTAACTTCTGATGCACCGCCTGAAACTGTTGAGGCTTTTGAAAAATGGGAAGAACTTAGTCAGCGGTTAGATAAAGAAGCAGAAGAATTGATTATGGGGTGGGAAATAGTAAAAGAAAGTAAATAAAGCAAGCACGTCAAAAGGCGTGCTTTTTTCTACGCAAGCGACTTGCAAATAACGACGAAATATGATAGTATAATAGACGGAAGAAAGAGGAGCTATATGGGCGGTTTGTCACTCTCTAAATAGGGGGTGATATTATGGACATTATCGAAATGGTTGTGACATTACTTATAATAGTATCACTCATTGAACTGGTAAAGAACATAAAAAAATAACCGCCCCACAGTTCCAAATGTAGACGGTTATTTAAACTTATACATACGGACAAACCGCCTTTAAAGCGGATATCCTCTTTATACTTCCATTATAACGAATAATGTTGAAATTGTCAATATTATTCTTATACTAAAAGCACTTGCCGAATGGTGGGTGCTTTTTTGATACCAAAAAGGAGAGTGGAACAAGTGAATATACGAGGTTTACCGCCTTAGCACCTATGAAACGGTGCTTTTTTTATACTCTTTTTTCAGCGTTGCAGAGAATAAAGAACAATGCTTTTTACAGGAACGCACCTGAATAAAAAATTAATTATGGAGGAGAAATAAGAATGGAATGGTTAAAGGCAATATTGGAAAAGGCAAAGATTGAGGACGGCAAATTGGATATTGACGGAGTGATGTCGACTGTAAACTCTGAATTTCCGAAGTATGCAGTACCGAAAAATGTTTTCAATGACAAAGTTACGGAGCTTAAAACGGCGAACAAAACCATTGAGGACCTTAAACAATCAAATGCCGACAACGCGGAATTGCAGAACAAAATCAAAGGGTATGAAAGCGAGATTGAAACGCTTAAAACAGATGCGTTGAACACCGCAAAGACATACGCATTAAAGGAACAGCTTTCAAAAGCCGGTGTAACCGATGCCGACTATCTTATTTACAAGCAAGGCGGAATTGATAAGTTTACATTCGACAAAGACGGAAAGCCTGTCGGTGTAGACGATATTCTTAAACCGCTCAGAGAGGATAAGACGTACTCACACCTTTTTGCCGAAAAAGGCGGAGCATACACACCAAAAAGCGGCGGTGGAGGTTCAGACGTAAATCCTTGGGCAAAGGAAACATTTAATCTTACCAAACAAGGTGAAATTTATAAAAACGACCCTGCAAGAGCAAAAGTATTAATGCAAGAGGCAGGAACGACAGGAGGAATTTAATATGGGAACAACATTATCAGATATTATCGTACCGGAACTGTTTAATCCGTACGTTATTCAAAAAACACTTGAAAAATCGGCACTTGTGCAGAGCGGTATAGTTCAAAACGACGCAGAGTTTGACAAGCTTGCGTCACAGGCAAGTCCGCTTGTAAATATGCCGTTTTTCTCTGACCTAACAGGTGAATCGGAAACGGTTATCGAGGGTGACGACCTTACGGCGGATAAAATCAGCAGTAAGAAAGACGTTGCGGTAATTTTAAGACGTGCAAAAATGTGGAGTGCGACAGACCTTTCCGCCGCAATGTCGGGTGCTGACCCTATGGCGGCGATTGCAAGTCTTGTATCTGACTTTTGGGTGAGAGATTTACAAAAGGAACTTATCGCTGTGCTTAAAGGTATCTTCGGCACAATTCCGGCAGTATCCGACGGTTCGCCTAAAGAGGCTGAAACAAGACTTGCATCAAACATTCTTGACATGTCAAGCGCAAGCGGTAACGGTGCAAAATGGAGCGGAAGTGCTTTTATTGACGCACAACAGCTTTTAGGCGACAACAAAGCGGAACTTACCGCTGTTGTTATGCACAGTGCGGTTGAGGCGGCACTCAGAAAGCAAGACCTTATTGACGTAATTCAGCCGTCCGGTGCAAATCCGTTCAGTACATATATGGGTAAGCGAGTTATTATTGATGACGGCTGTCCCGTAACAGGTTCGGGTTCGAGTCAAGTATTTTCAACATATCTTTTCGGCAACGGTGCGATTGCACTCGGTAACGGTACACCGGAAAAGTTTGTTGCAACCGAAACAGACAGAGATAAGAAAAAGGGCAGTGGTGTTGACTATCTTATCAATCGTAAGACGTATATTCTTCACCCACGCGGTGTTAAGTTTACGGACGCCGATGTCGCAAATACGGAAGGTCCTACGCGTACGGAACTTGCTAATGCAACAAACTGGACACCTGTATATGACCCTAAGCAGATTAGAATTGTCGAAATGCGTCACAAGATTTGATGAGGTGACTTATGGATGAGTATATAGCTGTTTTTGCGGATATGTACGGCATAAGCGAAGATGACAGAGGAAAAGCCGAAAGATGTATTGAAAGCACAATCGAATATATCAAGAATTATTGCCATATTGACGGTATTCCCGATGATTTAAAGCATACCGTTATACTTATGGCGGCGGACTTGTTCCGCTATGATATATCGGCATCATCGGGACGATACGACAATGTAACGTCAATCAAAGAGGGCGATGTTACCGTATCGTACGGCAGTAATTCAAGCAGTATGTCGAGCGTGTTTAAAGACTACAAAGCAAGGCTTGCACGTTTCAGAAAGTTGGTGTGGTGATGAATATGGTAAGAGAGGCGATTGAAAGACTGTATAAAGGCTTATGTTCTGTCAAAGTGAAAGTTTCAAGCGTGAATGAGGAAACAGGAGAAACTGTATTTACCGAAAAGGCTGTTTTAACGGAACAGCCTTGCCGACTTTCGTTTCAAAGCCGAAATTCGGCGGCAAAGGACGATGGATACAGCACCATATCGCAATCGGTTGTGCTTTTTATTGCGCCGGAGGTTGAAATACCGTCGGGCAGTAAAATAACCGTTACACAAAACGGAAAAACAACTGACTATTGCCGTAGCGGTGAAAGTGCGGTTTATACATCACACCAAGAAATTGCACTGGAATTATTCGAGGATTATGCGTAATGAATGAGATTGATTTTTCACAGCTTGAGAAATTACAAAAGCAAATGGAAAGTGCGGATTACACCAAAGCTTGTGTATCCGCTATGAATGAGATTTCTCAAAGAGCACTTAAATATATAAGTAACGTAACAAAGCCAGGGCATTACAAAAACGGTAAAGTGGGCGGTACACTGAAAAAGAGTTGGCAAACAGAAGAAACGACAGTAAGCGGAAGTACGGTAAAAGGCGGAATATATACCGCACTTGAATATGCTCCTTATGTAGAGTTCGGACACCGTACAAGGTGGGGAAAGGGTACTTCGCCCAATTACAAGCCGAAGAAAAACGGCAAAAAGTGGGTTGAGGGCAAAAAATATCTTAACACCGTAGTACCGAAAGTCGATAAGGTAGCACCGAAAATACTTATGCGGAAGATGGAGGAAATACTGAAATGATGACGAGTATTAAAAATGCAGTAACAAAAGCTATTTATGACTGTTTCGGCAATGCGGTTTATACCGCATACACCGAACAAGGTTTTTCCGAACCTTGTTTTATCGTTGAGATGTTTCCGCTTAACGTACAGTCGACAAATTCATTTTTGGACGATGAAACGCAGACGGTACGAATAAGATATGTTCCGAAAGATATAAGTCAAGATGAATTTATTTATGTGGCTGAAAAATTAAGAGGTTTGTTTTTATACAATCCGCTTGTATTGTCCGACGGTATGCGTATAAGAAGTTTTAGTATAGATTTTTCTTTGGAAAACTACACACTTGTGACGGAGCTTGTATACAATTACACCATTAAGGTGAGAAACGAAAGTACATACGATAAGGCAGAAGATTTGATATTAGGAGGAGATTTATAATGGGTTTACCTGAAATAAATATAGTGTTTCAGTCCAAAGCTGAAACGGCAATTAAACGAAGTGCAAACGGCATTGTTGCACTGATTTTGCGTGACGCAACCAAAGGTGATATTACATCATATTCGTATACAAATGAGAGTGAAGTTGTAAAATCTCATTGGACAACCGCAAATTATGATTACATAAGCAAGACGTTCCTCGGCGGACCGCAAAGGGTTATTGTCGAGAGAATAGGTGCGGAAGATACCTATGACGACGCACTTGCACGATTAAAAAATAAAAAGTGGAATTACCTTGCAATACCGTCGCTTGCCGATAACGAAAAAGATATTGCGGATTGGATTATTGCACAGAGAAATGCGAAAAAGACATTTAAAGCCGTACTTCCGTATGCGGCGAATAATGAGGGTATTATAAACTTCGCAACCAATGATATAAAAGTCGGTACAAAGGTTTATACCACTGCCGAATACTGTTGCCGTATTGCAGGACTTTTGGCAGGATTGCCTATGACAGAGGGTGCGACGTATCAAACTCTTGCAGAGGTTGAAAGCATAACGGAAAGTACAACTCCGGATGATGATATTGACGGCGGTAAGTTTATACTTATCAATGACGGCGAAAAGGTTAAAGTCGGCAGAGGTGTCAATTCGCTTGTAACATTGTCGGGCGATAAGACGGAGGATATGAAGAAAATCAAGATTATAGACAGTCTTGACCTCATAAGAGATGATATAAAAGCATCGTTTGAGGAAAATTATATTAATGTTGTAAACAGTCACGAAAATAAAATGTTGTTTATCGGTGCGGTTAATCAGTATTTTAAGTCGTTGCAGTCACAGGGCGTATTGTATGACGGTGCCGATTGCAGAGCTTATATTGACGTTCAGTCGCAACGTGAATGGCTTGCTCAAAAATATGACGTGTCGGATTGGACAGACAGTGAGGTCGAAGTGGCAAATACGGGAAGTATCATATTTGCGGGTGCGGATATTACAATACAGGATTGTATTGAGGACTTGAGTTTTAAAATAGGATTGGAGTGATAGATAATGGCTGAAAGTGTTAAACCGAGAGGCAATCAACTTTGTTCCGGTACATTCGGTAAACTTTGGATTGACGGAAGTCTTGCCTATGAAGTGTATAAGTTTGAGGCAAAGGAAAAGACAAATCGTGAGAGTGTAAGTTTTGCCGGCGATACAACGAACGATTCAAAGCTTATGGGCGTTGACTATGAATTTTCATATACCGTACGAAAAGTATATTCAAGGGGTAAAGAAATAGCTGACGGACATAAAAAAGGTAAAGATACAAGACATACGTTGGTGGCAAGACTTGAAGATCCTGATAACGGCGGTTATGAAACAATTCAACTTGATAATTGTTGGTATAATGATGTGTCACTTATGAATTTTGAAACCGGTAAGATAGTTGAAGAAGAATTCAGCGGCGGTTTTACCGACTATGACCTTACATCTACAATGAATGCGTAATAACGGAGGTAAAAGATTATGGATAAGAATACAAAAATTACTCTTGCGGAACTTATTAAGCGTAAGGAGCAAGTGCTTGAGGCAAAGAAAAACGTAAAAAGAGCGAGAGTTTATGTAAAAAGCCTTGGTGGCGAGATTGTTATAAAAGCACCGACAAAGTCGCTTGCAACAGAATCGGCGGAAATGGAAAAGGACGGTGACGCTCACCTTGTTTATGAGTGTGTTGCCGAACCGGATTTACATTCAAAAGAACTTCAGGAGGCATACGGCTGTACATATCCCGAAGAAATCGTAGAAAAGATTTTTGACGACGGCGAAATCTCACCGATTGCAATGGAGTGTATGAAACTTGCGGGATATATCGACAGTGTAAAACTTGTTGAAGAAGTAAAAAACTGATAGAGGCAGATGATGAACTCTATATGATACATCATTATCTGCAAAGAGGAATATTGCCCGAAAAGGTGCTTGCAAGACCAGAAATTGAAAAAATATTTTTCCTTGCAAGTGCCAAAAAGGCAAATGATGACGAGTACGCAAAGTGGAAGGCGTTGGGAGGTGAATAATTTTGCGGAGCAAAATTATAGCGAGCAAATGCCGTGCATTTGTGATAGCGTAGGGGGGTGAATAGTTTTGCAGAATAAAAGTTCGATAGTTCTGAATATGAACCTTAATGCAAGCGGATTTGCCCGAGGGATAAAAAGTGTAATCGGCAGTGTCAAAAATATGAATGAGTCGATGAAAGACGCAACGAACAGCGCCTCAAAGATGTCTTCTGTAATGAAAGGTATAGGGAGCAGTGCCATAAAAGTCGGAAAAGGTTTAGCGGTGGCAGGAGCGGCCGCGGCGACTGCCGTAACGGCTTTGGTTTCAAAGTCTGTCGGTGCATTTGCTGATTATGAACAACTTACGGGCGGTGTAGAAACGTTGTTCGGAGCAGGCGGAAGAAGTGTTGAGGAATATGCACAGAGTGTCGGTAAAAGTGTTTCTGATATTCAAGGAAAATATGACAGTTTGATGAGTGCGCAAAATGCTGTATTAGAAAATGCAAATAAGGCATATATGACCGCCGGAATGTCGGCGAATGAATATATGGATACCGTTACGGGATTTTCAGCGTCATTAATATCAAGCTTAGGCGGAGATACAAACAAGGCGGCGGATTACGCAAATTCGGCATTGGTTGATATGTCCGATAATGCAAATAAAATGGGTACGGATATGGAGTCCATAAAAAATGCGTATCAAGGATTTGCAAAACAGAATTATACTATGCTTGACAACTTGAAGTTAGGTTACGGCGGTACACAAGAGGAAATGAAACGACTTCTCAGTGACGCAGAAAAGCTTACGGGGCAGAGGTACGACATTTCATCATTTGCCGATATTACACAGGCTATTCACGCAATTCAAACTCAAATGGATATTACCGGCACAACCGCAAAAGAGGCAAGCACGACAATAAGCGGATCGTGGGGGTCACTGAAAGCGGCATTTCAAAACGTGTTGGTGGGACTGACAACAGGCGGAGATATGTTTGACCAAAGTTTAGACGCATTGATTAATACAGCCGTAACATTCGGACAGAATATTATACCCGCCATTAAAGGTGCTTTGAGTGGTGTCGGCTATTTAATTGAGGGTTTGGCACCGGTAATCGGCGAAACAATTCCACCGTTAATTAATGACCTCGCTCCTACATTGGCAAACAGTGCCGTATCGCTTATATCGTCTTTGGTAAATGGTCTGACACAGAACGCAACGCAATTTTCAGAGTGCTTGAGCAATATGATTATTGTAGCGGTCGCCGGTATTTCAACCGTAGTGCCACAGTTATTAGATGCGGCGTCAAAAATAGTCAGCAATTTAATGCAAGGATTAACTAATTCTATGCCTCAAATTGTGAACGGAGCAGTAACTTTGGTAGAGGGGTTAGTCAATGGATTAGTGAACAACATACCATTGCTTATTATGGGAGCCGTTCAGCTTGTTGCGTCATTAGCTAACGGTTTGATAGCAAATTTACCGAGAATAATAGATGCAGGTGTAAATCTGATAACAGGAATTGTTAGCGCGTCATATTCGATGATGCCTCAAATTATACAAAACGGAATGCAGTTGGTCGTAAACTTAGCAGTCGGACTTGTACGGGCAATTCCGCAGTTGATAGCGGCTTTACCGCGAATAACGGGTGCAATCGTAAAAGGATTTAAGTCTGTTAATTGGTTTGATTTGGGTTTGCAGTTGATAAAGTCAATTTGGGGAGGCATCAAATCAATCGGAAGCGAGATGTGGAACGGAGTCAAAGAAAAAACGTCAGAATTATGGGGCGGTGTTAAAAATGTTGTATCGGAAAAACTGAACAACATAAAAAGTGCCTATGACGCGCACGGCGGTGGACTGAAAGGTGCTACATTTGCGGCAATAGAGGGTGTCAAGGAATACTACAGGACAGGCTATGACGCAATTAATCAATTAACAGGCGGTAAGCTCGGCGAGGTTGTCAATGCAGTCGGTGAAAAGATGGAAGTCGTAAAAGGTAAATTCAGCGAAGCGTTTGGCAATGTGAAAAACACCGTAATGACTATTTTTGAAAACATTAAAAATGGTATTACTGAAAAAATCAGTGCGGCGGTGAACAAAGTCAAGGAGATATTCGGCAGTATTGCCGACAAGGTATCGGAAGTTTGGGGTAAGATTAAAGGAATTATCAAAGCGCCTAAGATTGTACAAAAAGGTACGGTAAGTATAGCCGGTGTCAGTACACCGATTCCGAAACTTGGACTTGAATGGAATGCAAAAGGCGGTATTATGACACGTCCGACAGCGTTCGGATATGCAAACGGAAAAGTTCAAATGGGCGGAGAGGCAGGAGCAGAGGCGATACTTCCGCTTAGAACATTTTGGAACAATTTAAGTCAATACATAGCCGAAAGCAACAAAGGCGGCAATACTATAACGAATGAAATTAAGATAGTTATAAACGCCGACAACAAAACCACCGATGAAATCGCCGACGACGTTATAAACGTAATAGTTCCTAAAATTCAAAAATGTATGGCAAATATGTAGGAGGCAAAATGTTAGATTTCTATTTAAGTATAAACAACAGTGAAGAAGTTATACATATTCCTGTCACGCCGTCCGAATTTACCGTATCAAGTTCACAAGGTACGGAAACTTTTGAAACGGCAAATTACGGTTGGATAAAAATTATCGGAAATCCCGAACTTAAAACTGTATCGTGGAGCAGTTTCTTACCGATGACCGACTATCCGTATTTAAGGGACAGAAGTATGAAAGGACAGGAATATGCGGACAAAATCGAAAACTGGCGTAAGCGTAAACTTCCGATACGGCTTGTCATTACGTCTTCGGGTATCTGCAATGTAGATATAAATATAGCGGCGGCAATAGATAAGTTTGATTACAGTGTCGGCACAGGCGGCGACTTAAATTATTCAATCGAACTCGGCGAGGTTAATCTTTTAAACGATGAACAGGAGGGACTGACAGTGGCACAGTATGATGAAATAATGGCAAGAATTGATAATATAGAAGAAAGGCTTAGCAGTGTTGAAAACACAATGATATATAACTATATGGACGATAATATGCCGTCTTGGGCTAAACCGACTATTCAAAAGCTGATGGACAGAGGTATTATAAGCGGTACAGACGATAATGAACTCGGTCTTACAATGGATATTATTCGTACACTTGTTATTATTGACAAAACAGACGGATTTGAAAATTATACGGTTGACATTATGCCGTCATGGGCAGAGGCGACTATTGAAAAGGTAAAAAGAAAAGGCTATCTAAACGGTGACGGCGAGGACGGATACGGTTTGACAAAGAGTATGATACGTTTGCTTGTTATTATGGATAATGCCGGTTGTTTCGGTGATTAAAAAACTATTGAAATATTTTCCTTTTGTGATATAATAGAACAAAAGGAAGGTAATGGATATGAAGAAATATATAGCAGGTATTGCAACAGGTGTGATTTTATCATTTACGGTAGCTTTGGCGGTAAATTACACCGCAACGGAAAATACGTTTCCTATTCAGTTAAACGGTGAAAACGTTAATGTAGAGGGGTATAATATTGACGGCAGTACATATTTTAAGCTCCGTGATATAGCCGATACGGTTGGCGGATTTAATGTTGATTTTAACGATAATACAATTCAGCTTTCCAAAGACGGATATGTATACGAAACAAAACCGAGTACAAAGGCTTTTGTTTTAGACGATAATGCAAAATCGTTTCTTGCGGAGCAAGGTTATGTAATACCGTATTTTACACAGAACGATTTACAAAGTGAAGATTTTGTAAGAAGTTTTATCTTCTATTATTACACAGAAGGTTACGGTGCGGATACGTCTGCTCAATATAAAAACGGATATTTTGAATGGTCCGAAAATTCCGTAAGAGATACTTATAAATTGCTTTTCGGTGCAGATATGCCCGAATATCACCCAACCGATAACGGCAGTGTTTTGTATGAAAACGGTAATTATAAAATCAGTGTTTCAAATCGCGGAGACGGCAGATATGAATTTATAAGTGCCGAAAATGTCGGTGACGGAATGGACGTAGTATTTAAAAATACCGATTCAACAGGAACTGATTTCGGAAATGTCACATTCCGCCTTGTTCCGACAGATAACGCAAACGGATATATAATAACTCAAAAGACAAATTAAAAATTTCAAATAAGGCTTAATACATTCCCTGAAAGTATGAAACCTAATCAAAATACGGACGTTGTATTTTGGGAGAATAGCAAAAACAACGAATATGGTGATGTAAATATTGACGAAGATATGGGTATAAGATATAATGATGATATAGATATACCTTATCGTGAAAAAAGCAACTTGATGAATATGTTATATCGGCAAACAACAGAGCAAATAAATTAAAAACATTAGATTACAAAGAAATCAGAAATAATTTTTATATATGGAGAAACAATAGCAAAACAGATTTTAATGTTCCAATGCAGATTGAAATTGACGGCAATGAAGATTTTATTGATAATCTAAGGGGAAAATTATATAATGAAGAAACAAAAGAAATTGACACAAGCGCAGAAGGATTTACTGCGTGGGTTGAAGATATTCAGAGTGGACGAGGAGTGTATAATAGTAATAATGTTGATGACACAGAAAGCATTTCAAACAGAAATGATGATAGACTATATGATAAGTCACGAAAAAGCAACACAAGAAGAACTGCTATCCAAAGCAATGGAAATCAGCAAATTGAAGGGGAAATCTTATTAAAGGGCTTGAAGGATTTATAGAAGATAACGGCGGTAAAGTTGTTGGATATTATGCAATGACAACAGGGCAGGATATGTCCGAAAAAATGATTACTACAGACGAAACTTGGAAAAAAGTTGAACGAATAGGGATTGGAAAAATTAGGGGTTTTGCAGAAAGCGAGGGGATAAGACGTGAAATATCAAGAAACGGACTCACAGAAAGAGAAACACGAGAACTTATCAGACAGTACAGAAAGAAAGTTGACAAAAGAAGAACTAACAGCTTTCTGTCGAAGAAGGGAGGAACAAAGGCGGAAATTCAGAGAGTATATGAGAATGATAGAAGGGACTCAGAAAAAGACAGAACACGAGGAAAATTCTCATTAAAGAACTTAAACAACGGTAGTTTTGACAAGGTCGAAAATAATACTACTAATGTGCAGATTAAATCCGACAATTTTAAAAATAGGTTTTGAGATTGGGAGAACAACCAAAGCAAAGCAAGCAAAGTTGTAAATGAGGACGGCACCCGGTTGCCAATATTTAAAAAAGAGCAAAATAGCAATTTCCAAAGATAAGGCTGTAGCACAAGGTTATACACGAGTATTCTTCAAGTTTTGTGTAAATACAAAATA
>OLRR01000428.1_pt1 | contig 33417 bp, 26 predicted proteins | sample 1671941 | NCBI WGS metagenome assembly OLRR01 (sample SAMEA3136628, study PRJEB25190) | human gut metagenome
GAACGCTGCGCGTACTTGATAATTTTTAGGTTGTGTGGTATATAAAAGGCAACTGGATTTCAAACACAGCTACCCATCGGGGTGCGATACAAGCAAGTTGCTATCCGATGACCTCGAAAACAAATTGTACTACGATGGTTTTTGAAAAGTTCTGTATCACTACTCGCACCAAAGAAAAGACCTAAGAACGTTTGTTCTTAGGTCTTTTCTTTTTGCCGTACCGAACTTTTACCGCACCGCGATACAAAAGATGCTGGGCACTCAGAGCGTTCCCCCAAGCCCCCCCCCGCAAATATTATACTGATTACTGCTCTACGTACATAGAACAAAATCTACTGTTGATTATTGAATTTTATTTTCTCCCCAAAGAGCGGCACAAATTTTGAATAACAAAGTAAGGGCAGCAGGCGGCGGTAATCCTCTGCCGCCGCGAGACTTTCCCTTTTCTTTTTCTCTGACATAAATACAGCCCCGGTTTTGCTGACGAAACCGGGGCTGTACTTATTACGTATCTCTTATTTCCCACCCATAAATGCCGGGAGAGGTTTGCTCTCCTTGAGCCACTGGTGGTACTCGGCGGTGGCGGCAAACTCCACGTCACCGGCGGAGTTCAGCGCAGTCTCGACGGAGTCCTGAATGACGCCGATGATGAAACCGACGCCGACGACCTGCATAGCGATATCATTGGAGATGCCGAACAGCGAGCATGCCATAGGGATGAGCAGCAGCGAGCCGCCCGCGACGCCGGAAGCGCCGCACGCGCCCAGCGCGGACATGACGGACAGCAGGACGGCGGCAGGCACACTAACATCCATGCCCAGCGTGTTGGCCGCAGCCAGCGTCATGATGGTAATGGTGATGGCCGCACCGTCCATGTTGATGGTCGCGCCCAGGGGGATGGAGACAGAGTAAATGTCCTTGTCCAGCCCCAGCTTCTCACACAGGGCCATGTTGACCGGGATGTTGGCGGCAGAGCTGCGGGTGAAGAAGGCGGTCAGGCCGCTTTCACGCAGGCAGCGGAACACCAGCGGGTAGGGGTTGCGGTGCAGGTAGATGAAGATAATCAGTGGGTTAATGATCAGCGCCATGAACAGCATCGTGCCCACCAGCAACAGCAGCAGGCGGCCGTACTGGGTAAAGATGGACAGGCCGTTGTCCGCCACGTTGGTAAACACCAGGCCCATGATGCCGAAGGGAGCCATGTTGATGACCCAGCGCACAATGGTGGAAACCGCGTCCGCCGTGTTGGCCATAAAGTTTTTGGTGGTGTCGCTGCCCAGGCGCTTCATAGCCAGGCCAAACAGACAGGCCCACATCAGGATGCCGATGTAGTTGCCGTTCATGATGGACGCCACCGGATTGGAGACGATGTTCGTCAGCAACGTGTGCATGACGTCACCCAAGCCCTGGGGAATCACGTCCGCAGTAGCAGCCTCGGCCAGCACCAGCGTCTGGGGGAACAGCTTGCTGGTCACGACGCTGAGCGCCGCCGCCACAAAGGTGGTGAGCATATACAGCCAAACGACCGTGCCGAAGCGGCGGTCCAGCTTGGACGAGCCCTGCGCCAGCGCACTGGCGACAATGACGAAAACCAGCACCGGGGCAATGCCTTTCAGTGCGCCGACAAACAGGTTGCCAAGTTCCTCGATCCATGCCGCGCCGGGGCAAATCAGCGCCAGCGCCGCACCGATAAGCAGACCGATGGCAATACGCAGGATCAAGCTGGTCTCGTTGTACTTGGCGGCCAGCGACTTGACCGCCTTGGTGAATTGATTCATGTGAAGCTCCTCTTCCTTATTATAATAGTCGGGCACGTTTTGCAGGGTGTGCGCGCCGTTTGCAGCCGCCCGCACAGGCGGCTCGCGTGACAATCCACATTATAGCGCATCCCGTGCAGATTGCAAGAGAAGTACAGATGTAGTGCTTGCAAAAACAGTCGCTTTTGGTCGGTGTAACGTGGGAAAAAATTGCAAAAAAATGTTTTTGTGCGCGGGATAGGTGTATTTGCACCACGTACATTTCGCAGTTGCATAGGGCAACAAGTCTACAGCGCCGCAGGGGTCAATGCTCGCCAGCGCCCCAGGACGTTTGCAGTAATGGCAAGGATCCGCGGGCGGATATGGAATCCGCCCCTACGGTGCGGGGGGGCGATGCTTGTCATCCCAAACAAATCACTAAAACAAAAAATCCCCGAACAAACGTTCGAGGATTTTGGTGCGGATGAAGGGATTTGAACCCACACTCTTTTAAGGGAACTAGAACCTGAATCTAGCGCGTCTGCCAGTTCCGCCACATCCGCATATTTTGTTTTCGCCTTGGCCGTTGGCCTGACGACAGGTATTATTATAGCCAAACGCCCGGTAAATGTCAAGCGTTTTTTCGCAAAAAAGGTGATATTTTTCCCGCAAAAAAAAAACGGCCGTCTGCTTTTTGACAGACGACCGCATTTTATTTGTAGATTACCAGAGATTTACGACCTCGTTGTACAGGCCCTCGTAGCTCTTGGCGGAGTTGGACCAGCTGAAATCGCACTCCATTGCGCGCTTGACCAGCACGGGCCAGCCATCCTTCTGCCAGTAGCCCTCCTTGGCACGCCAGCAGGCTTCATACAACTCGTGGGCGTTATAGTTGGCAAAGGTGAAGCCGTTGCCGTAGCCATCGCCGGAGTCGCGGATGGAGTCCTTCAGGCCGCCGGTCTCGCGGATGATAGGAATCGTGCCGTAACGGCAGGAGACCATCTGCGCCAGACCGCAAGGCTCGGAGCGGGACGGCATCAGGAACATATCTGCGCCGGCGTAGATTTCCTGCGCCAGCTTGGCGTTGAAGCCGATGTAGACACCGACACGGCCCGGATTGCGGGCGCACAACTCATTGAAGAAGTTCTCGTACTGGGCTTCGCCGGAGCCGAGGACCACCAGCTCGATGCCCTGCTGCAGCAGGCCCTCTGCAATGGCCTGAACCAGATCCACACCCTTGTGGCCAACCAGACGGGTGACCATGGCCATGACCGGGCTGCCGTCCTTATGCAGCCCAAACTCGTCCTGCAGGTAGGCCTTGCAGGCTGCCTTTCCATCCTGGAAGGTCTCGGCATCGTAGTTTTTGGCGATGTCGGGATCGGTCGCGGGGTTGAAAACATCCACATCAATACCGTTGAGGATGCCGCACAGCTTATACTGCTTCTGACGCAGCAGGCCGTCCAGACCATGGCTGAACCACGGATCCAGAATCTCCTGTGCGTAGGTGGGGCTGACGGTTGTCACCTTGTCGGCACATTCGATCGCGCCCTTCATGAAGTTGGCGCAGCCGTCATACTCGACCACATGGGCGTCGCGGGCACCGATGCCACAGGTATCCTCCAGAATATCCAGACCATACTTGCCCTGATAGGCGATGTTGTGGATGGTAAAGACCGTCTTGATGCGGCTGAACTTGTCCAGATGGCGGTAGTACAGATTGAGATAAACCGGGGTCAGCGCGGTCTGCCAGTCGTTGCAGTTGATGATGTCCGGCTCAAAGTCAGTGTAGAACAGCATCTCCAGAATCGCGCGGGAGAAGAAGGCGAAGCGCTCGCCGTCATCGTAGAAGCCGTAGAGGCCGCTGCGCTTGAAGTAATACTCATTATCAATGAAGTAGTAGACCACGCCGTCGCGCTCGGCCTTGAACAGACCGCAGTACTGGCTGCGCCAGCCCACCGGCACGCTGAAGTTGGTGACATAGGTCAGCGTATCCTTGAATTTCAGATCACCGTACAGCGGCATGACCACGCGGGCATCAATGCCATCGCGGACCAGTGCCTTGGGCAGAGCGCCCGCAACATCGGCCAGACCGCCGGACTTGGCAAACGGGGCAGCCTCGCTGGCTGCATACAGAATTTTCATAAGCACCTCCGTGCGAATTTCACAAAATGAGAGCGGGGGAAAGCTTCTGCTCTCCCCCGCCCTCTCATCAAAGCCGGCTCCGGGGAGAGGGAGTTCGACCTCTATGAGCGTTATTTCTCCCCCAACACCGGCGGCGGACCGCCGGTGCGGATGGCGTACCGGTTATACGCTGTGGTTCTTAGCAATAAATACCGGGAAGGTGTCGGTGCCGGCAAGCTTCTTGTCCTCCGTGATGTGGACATTCTTGTCGGTCACGACATACTCAACATTGGCGTTGGGCTCGACCACGGTATCCTGCATCAACACGCAGTTCTTGACGACAGCGCCCTTCTTGATCTTGCAGCCGCGGAACAGCACGCTGTTCTCCACGGTGCCCTCGATAACGCAGCCGTCCGCCAGCAGGCTGTTCTTGACGGTGCTGCCCTGCAGATAACGGGTCGGGTTATCGTCACGAATCTTGGTGTAGATGGGGGCCGGTCCGAACAGTGCGTTCATGCTGCCGTCCTGCAGCAGGCGCATATTCTCATCGAAATAGCTCTTCATGTCGGAGATGCGGGCCGCATAGCCGTCAAACTCATAGGACTGGACATTCAGCAGCTTGAGGTTGCGGGCCAGAATGTCGCGCTCAAAGTAGACCAGACCGCGGACAGAGGCATCGTGGATCAGGTGGATCAGGCTCTCGCGCTCAATGACATAGATGTTCATGGCGAGGTTCTGCTCACCCATGCGGTAGTCATTGGAGAGAATCTCGGTCACACGGCCGTTCTCATCGGTGCGGATGGTGTAGTTATCACTGCGGGCACCCTCGGGGATGGGGGCGCGGTTGTAGACCATCGTGACATCAGCGCCGGACTTGACATGGGCATCCACCAGCTTGCCGAAGTCAAAGTTCATGGCAATGTAGGAGTCGGACAGGATGACATAGCGCTCCTTCTGATCCTCGAGCCAGTTCAGGATGCTTTCGAGAGCGTCCACACGGCCGGAGTACAGCTTGACGCTGCGCTCTGCAAAGGGAGGCACAATGTTCAGGCCGCCGCGCTTGCGGGTCAGGTCCCACTCACGGCCTGCGCCGAGGTGATCCATCAGGGAGTGGTAGTTTTTACGCACGATGACAGACACATTGTCGATGCCGGCGTTGGCCATGCTGGACAGCGTGAAGTCGATCAGGCGGTAGCGTCCGCCGAAGGGGATGGAGGCCATCGAGCGCTCCGCCACCAGTTCGGGAACGAGGTTATCATAGGTGTTGGCGAAAATGACGCCGAGAGCGTTTACATTGCTGTTTACCATTGTTCCTCACCATCCTTTACATCGCTGGAAACCATTGCCTTGGGGCCGACCGTTGCACCCTTGCCGATGACAACGCCGGAACCAACGGTAGCCACATCACCGGGCTCGGCAATGTTCAGGCCGCCCTCCGGCATGGCACCGACGGTGGCGCCCTCCTCGATCGTGACATTCTCCGCCACAATGCAGTGCTTGACGGATGCGCCCGCCTTGATGACAGTGCCGCCCATAACAACGGCTGCCTCAACGGTGGCACCCTTTTCCACAACGGCGCCGGGGAACAGGATGGAGTTGTTGACCGTGCCGTTGACCTTGCAGCCTTCGGATACCATGGAGTTGACGATGGTGGCGTCACTGCCGATCTGCTGGCAGGGACGGCCGGTGTTGCGGGAATAGATCTTCCAGTTTTCATCGAACAGGTTGATGCCGGAATGCTTGGGGTCCAGCACCTCCATGTTGGCCTGCCACAGGCTTCCGATGGTGCCGACATCCTTCCAGTAGCCGCTGAAGTGGTAGGCGTACATACGGCGGCCGTCCTTCAGCAGGTTGGGAATGACATTCTTGCCGAAATCGTTCTCGGAGTTGGGGTCAGCCTCATCCTCGGTCAGGTACTTCTTCAGGATATCCCAGTTGAAGATGTAGATACCCATGGAAGCCAGATTGGACTTCGGGTTCTTCGGCTTCTCCTGGAATTCGTTGATGCGGTCGTCCTCGTCAGTGACCATCAGGCCGAAGCGGGAAGCCTCGCTCCATGGCACCTCCATAACGGCAACGGAGAACTCTGCGTTCTTTTCCTTGTGGAAGCGCAGGAAGTCAGAGTAATCCTGCTTGCAGATCTGGTCGCCGGACAGAATGATGACATACTTGGGATCATAGCGGTCAATGAAGGACAGGTTCTGATAGATGGCGTTGGCGGTGCCCTTGTACCAGTCAGAGCCGCTGGCCTGCTGGTAGGGCGGCAGGACATGTACGCCGCCGTGCAGACGGTCCAGGTCCCAAGGCTGGCCGTTGCCGATATACTCATTCAGGACAAGCGGCTGATACTGGGTCAGAATACCAACGGTATCAATGTCGGAGTTGACACAGTTGGAGAGCGGGAAATCGATGATACGATATTTTCCGCCAAACGGAACGGCCGGCTTGGCGAGCTTTTGGGTCAGCGCATAGAGGCGTGAGCCTTGGCCGCCTGCCAGGATCATTGCGATCATTTCTTTAGCCATAAGATTTCTCCCCTTAAATTTCGGCGTATGCCGTTTTTAACTTTATGACATTACCGCATACTCTCGGCTGCCGCCTGCTGCGATGCTTATGCCCGCAGGGCAGGGATTTTGCGGTGATGCTTTTTATCCAAAGGCGGTCATACCGTCGTTTTGGCTTTGGGCGGGCGTCCCCGGCGTTTGGGGGCCGCCTCCGTCTTGGCCGGTGCTGCAGGGGCAGCGGCCTTTGCAGTGGCTTTCGTTGCCTTTTTGGCAGCGGGCTTTGTCGGCTCTGCCGCCTTTTCGTCAGCAGCATCCGCCTTCTTGGTCCGCGGCTTGCGGGCTGCGGGCACACTGAGGTAGAGGGTGGACATCGGCGGCAGCGTCAGCGAAATATGCTGGTCAAAGCCGTGCATCGGGCCTTTCTCGCTCTTGACCGTGCCGTTGGTGACACCGGAGCCGCCGTACTTCTTGTCATCGGAGTTGAGGATTTCCTTGTAGCTGCCGGGGTTCGGCACGCCCATCTGGTAATCCTTGCGGAGCACGGGGTTGAAGTTGCAGACAACAAGGAGCATCTTCCCTGCCGCATCACGGCGCAGGAAGGCGACCACACTCTGCTTGCTGTCATCCGGCACGATCCACTGGAAGCCCTCCCAGCTGTAATCCACCTGCCACAGGGCGGGCGTTTCGCGGTAGAAGTGGTTCAGATCCTTGACATAGCCCTGCAGCTCGCGGTGCTTGTCATAGCCCAGCAGCATCCAATCCAGCTGCTTTTTCTCGTCCCACTCGATAAACTGGCCGAAGTCCTGCCCCATAAAGAGCAGCTTCTTGCCGGGGTGGGCCATCATATAGCCGAAGAAGGTGCGCAGGTTTGCGAATTTTTCCTCATAATCGCCGGGCATCTTGTTCAAAAGGCTGCACTTGCCGTGTACGACCTCATCATGGCTGATGGGCAGTACAAAATTCTCGCTGAAGGCATAGAAAAAGCTGAAGGTGACCTTGCCGTGGTTGCCCGCGCGGAAGAGCGGGTCGGTCTTCATGTAGCTGAGCATGTCGTTCATCCAGCCCATGTTCCACTTGAAGTTGAAGCCCAATCCCCCATCGGCAGCCGGCTTTGTGACCAGCGGCCATGCCGTGGATTCCTCGGCGATCATCATTTTATGGGGATACCGGCCCAGAATGGCGGTATTCAGCTTTTGCAGGAAGGCGATGGCCTCCAGATTTTCCTTGCCGCCCTTGACATTCTGCTCCCATTCGCCGTCCTTGCGGTTGTAGTCGAGGTAGAGCATACTGGCCACGGCGTCCACGCGCAGACCGTCCACATGGTAGCGATCCACCCAGAACATGGCGCTGGAGATCAGGAAGCTTTCGACCTCCTTCATGCCGTAGTTAAAGACCATCGTGCCCCATTCCTTGTGCTCACCGCGGCGGGGGTTGGGGTCCTCATAGCAGGGGGCGCCGTCAAACATGTACAGGCCGTAGCCGTCCTTCGGGAAGTGGGCAGGGACCCAGTCCAGAATGACGCCGATGTCCGCCTGATGCAGCTTATCCACCAGAGTCATGAAATCCTTGGGGGTGCCGTACCGGCTGGTGGGCGCAAAATAGCCCGTGACCTGATAGCCCCAGCTGCCGTCAAACGGATATTCGGTGATGGGCAGCAGTTCCACATGGGTGTAGCCCATCTCCTTGATGTACGGGATCAGTTCCTCGGCCAGCTCGGCATAGTTGTACGGGACGCCGTTCTCGGGGTCCTTCATCTTCCAGCTGCCGACCTGCAGCTCATAGATAGACATCGGGCTGTTGATCACATCCCGCTTTTGCTCGTCCTTGATCCAAGCGGCATCCCCCCACTCATAGCCCTCGATGTCATAAACCTTGCTGCCGTTGGAGGGGCGGGTCTCGGTATGGAAGGCATACGGATCGGCCTTATAGACCAACTCATCCGCCGGGGTGGTGATGCAGTATTTGTAAACATCAAACTGCTTGATGCCGGGTACAAAGCGCTCCCAGATGCCGTCCGTTACCATCTCCATCGGATGCTCACCGGGCGTCCAGCTGTTGAAGTCGCCCACAATGGAAACGGCCTTGGCATGCGGTGCCCAGACGCGGAACACCACGCCGGCCTCCCCGTTCTGCTCACACAGATGGGCGCCAAAGTAGCGGTATGCTTCCTGATTGTTGCCCTGTTTGAACAGATAAATGGGCAGATCGGAGCTTTTTGGCGTTTCTTTGCGCTGTTTCAACATAATCTCCCCTTTTGGCGGTGCTGTACCGGGTACAATGCACCGGCTTTGTATGATCTCTGTATCTATATTACATGTTTCATGCGGGAATTTCAAGGGTTTTTGTGTAATATTCCGCTAAAATTTTCGTATGTTGCCTGTTCGTTTTGTACAAGTTCGACATATATCGAGGTGTTTTTCGTACGACTGTACAAAAAATTCCCCTGCAGGGTGTTTTTTACACCCTGCAGGGGAATTGTACAAAACACTTCTTTATGCGCCGTAGATATAATACGGGTTCTCGCCGCTGTACACGCTGCGGCGGTTCCAGACGGTATGGGTGGCCAGATACTCGGCCCATGCATGATAGCCTGCCGCATTAAAATGCACGCCGTCCTTGGTGGCATAGTCATCGATCTGGCTGCCGTCCGCTGTGTTGGTCAGGGCCTCCCGGATATTAACATAGTAACAGCCCTTGCGCAGCGCCATATTGGCCAGCAGATCGTTGACGGTGGCGATGCGCTGGTTGTCCAGCCCCGGCTTGGACGCGGCGACCGTCTCCTGCACACCGGGGATAGCCTGAATATAAAGGATGACGCCGGGGTTGAGCTGCTCGCGCAGCATGTCGATCAGACGCTCATAGTAGGCAATGAAGCTGTCCTCACTGCCCTGCACAACCAGATTGTTGGTGCCGACCAGAATATACAGATAGTCCGGCTGGCTGGCCGCGATGGTCTCCATCGGGGTCTCGGTCGCGCCGGTGACAGCGTTCTTGACGCTGACATTGTTGACAAAGGTCTGCACGCCCGCGCTGACATAGGTCGCATAGTGCGCATTGTGGTAGCCTGTGTCATAGATGCCGAGGCCGGAGGCAATGCTGTCCCCCGCAAAGGTCACGGTGTTGAAGTAGTCCTTCGTCACCGTGCCCAGCATCGGGACCGCCACCATCCGGTGGTCGGTGTTCAGAAATTCCGTATCTATAGTCTGGGCGACCGACTCGGACTTGTCCCACACGGCGGTATCCACGCTCTGCACAAGGCGCTGCGGCTCGGCGATGGGCTGCTGGGTCGGTGCGGCCGTAGGGGCCATCGTAGATTCCGCCGTCGCAGTCGGCTGTGCCGCGGCGCTGTCTGCCTCCTGCGGTGCCGGGGTGCCATTGTCACGGAACCAGTAAAACCCGGCCCCTGCGCAGAGCAGCGCCAGAAGCACGATCAGGGCCAAAAACAATTTCCGCTTGCGCCGCTTGCCGGCAACCTCACTGCGGTAGGTATAAAAATCAGCCATAAAAGCCTCGCTTCTCTTTTTCTGAAAACTATACACTGTTATTATACGCCACAAAGCCCCCGCACACAAGAGCCGCGAAAATGTTTTACAAATTTGTAAGCCGGAATTATAGCAAAAATTAGCTTGACGCACCCCCGTGCTGCCCCTATAATATAAGTAAGAGTATGCGTGACCATCAGTCACAGAACGGAGGTCCTGCCCCATGGCATGGATGATCGTATGCGACAGCTCCTGTGAGATCCGCGAGCTGCAAAACCCTGCACCCGGTGTGCAGTTTGCCCTTGCACCGTTTAAGATTCGCGTTGGCGAGCGGGAATATGTTGACCTGCCCACGCTGAACACCCGGCATATGCTGCAGGCCATGACCGACTACAACGGTGCCAGCACCACCGCCTGCCCCAGCCCGGAGGAATGGGCCGAGTATTTCCTGCTGGCAGACAATGTCTTTGCCTTCACGATCAGCAGCAACCTGTCCGGCAGCTACAACGCCGCCATTGCAGCGCGTGAGATGGTGCTGGAGGAGCATCCTGAGAAAAACATCTTCGTGCTGGACACGCTGAGCTGCTCCGGTGCGCTGGCCGGTGCTGCCGAGCTTGCCAACAAGCTGATCGGCGAAAACCAGACCTTTGAGGACATCTGCTTTGCGCTGCAGAAGTTTGCCGAAAGCACCCATATCCTGTTTGCTCTGGCCAGCTTTGACAATCTGGCCAAAAACGGCCGCGTCAACAAGGTGGTCGGCTTTATTGCGGGCCGCCTGAATATGCGCGTGCTGGGCCGCCGCACATCCGATGGGCGCATTGACTTCTATTTCAAGACACGCGGCGAGACCCGCGTGCTGGCAAAGATTCTTGAGCAGATGGTCGAGGACGGCTATGACGGCGTACACCCGGTATTGATCAGCGAGTGCGGCAACCAGACTGCCGCCCAGCTGCTGCACCACGGCATCGAGGCCAAGTGGCCCGGCGCACCGGTGCGCATCGTCCCCTGCTCCGGTCTGTGCAGCTTCTACGCACAGGATCAGGGCATTATCATCACCTATTGAGGCAAAAATATACCGCCGTGCATGGATTTGCACGGCGGTTTTTGTTTTGTTGGCTTCCCCCTTGGGGGAAGCTGTCAGCGGCCCTGACCGCTGACTGATGAGGGGCAGGTGTACGGCCATCATCCGTTGGCGGGATATAACATATACCCGCCCCCTCATCCGGCCTCAGGCGGGGCCTCGGCCACCTTCCCCCGCCCGCGGGGGAAGGCATTCTTATTCCGGCAGCCGCTCCTTCACGAAATTCAGGAACGCCTGCGCAGCGGGGGCGAGATTTTCCCCGCAGGCAAGGCCGATCTCCATCATCTGGTGGGGTGCCATCGGGCGTTCGACCACGCCGGGGTAGCCCGGCTGGTGGTTGATGGCATTGTTGACGCTGATGCCCAGCCCCGCCGAGACCATGGCGTAGGTGGCCGTAATATCCATCGTGGAATACCGGGCATCGGGGCGCGCCTTGATCTTATCGAAAATCAGGGTGATGTCCGTCTCCATGCCGGGGTAGCTCTCGATGAAAGGCTCGGTTTTCAGGTTCTCTACCGGGATGGCCTCCTGCGCGGCCAGCGGGTGGCTCTTGGGCAGCAGGACCATCAGCTCATCCTGCCGGATAGGCAGCCAGACCGGCAGATCATCACGGTGGCTGATCAGGCAGAAGTCGGTGCGGTGATCGAGCAGCATCTCAGCCAGCTCGCTGCTGGTGCCGTTCACGATCTTGATGACCACGCCGGGATGCCGGGTGCGGAAGGCCGCCATCATCTGGGTGACCCACTCATAATAGCAGTTGTATGCCGTGCCGATAACGATCGTGCCGCAATCCGCGCCGCGCACCTTGGCCGCGATCTGCTCCAGACGCTCCTGCGCAAAGAGCAGCTCACGCACGGACGGCAGCAGCTGGCGGCACTCCTCGGTGGGCTGCACGCCGCTTTTGGCGCGGTAGAGCAATGAAAAGCCAAGTTCCTTCTCCAGCGTTGCCACGCTGCGGCTGATGCCGGAGACGGTAAAGCCCATCTCCTCCGCCGCAGCGCGCAGGCTGCCGCGGTCGATTGCTTTCAATAAGATCTGCCAGCGTTCTGTGTCCATTCTGCACCTCATATGTTGCTTTAGTTGCAATCTTGTAAAAACCATGTTTCGTTTTCATCAATCATAGTGCAGTTTCCCGCTTTTGTCAAGCCGGAAAGCAAAAAAGGCTCCCCGCAGGGAGCCTTTTCTGTGTTATGTGCGGTTTTCCCGTTCCTGCTTGCGCTTTGTGCGCTCCAGCAGGGCGGCCTTCTGCTTATCCCATTTGGCGTCATACTCCGGGGTGGCAGCATCCAGACAGCGGCCGAAACTCCAATGCAGGCCGTCACGGCGGCTCAGCTTGAAGCGCAGATACCAGTGCCCGCAGTAGGGGCAGCTGCTGCGGGTGAAATACCCCGTGTTGCCGCGCTTGAGCCATACCTCGTCATTCGTCAGCGGTGCGCCGCACTCGGGGCAGTTTACCTTGTACAGCTCCGGCAGATTACGGTAGTCATCATGCTCCAGCCGATTCATGAACAGCTGCACATCACAGCCTGTCTTTTCACTGCCGAGCAGTGCCTCGGTCAGCAGCTCCTCCTCCGTTGGGTAGGTGGCAAGCCCCTCAGCCAGCGGCAGCTTGCGGCAGATCTTGGCCGTGTACAGCGCATCATCGAGCGCATTGTGGAAGGGCTCCTCTTTGGGGATGCCCAGCCGGTCAACCACGCTTTCCAGCGTCAGGCCCTCGCCCTCCCTGCGGGGGTAGGCCTGCAGAAAGATCCGCTGCAGATCATACCAGCGGTCCGGCCAGTTTTCGTCCAGCCCGACCAGAAAGAGATTCTGCTTCAGCACCGGAACATCATCAAGGCCCCACTCGGCCAGTTCGGCGTCCGGGCCGGCCCAGTCAAGGAATTTCTGCAGGCCCTCCCGCATCGGCAGACCCGCGTCCAGATCCCCTTGGGAAAGGCCGGTGACCTTGGCGATATGGTGCTGCAGCTTGCGGAAGATGCGCGGCCTGAGGTTGACTTCAAAGGTATCCAGTACATCGCCGCGTGCATTGATGCGGACCGCACCAATCTGAATGATCTCACCGCGCAGCGTCAGCTCTGCACCGTGATAGAGGAAGGTCTTCGGCTGATAGCCGATGTTCCATTCCAAGTCGAAAACGATCAGATTCACAGGTCAGTTCTCCTCTAAAATAAACTTCTCGACCACAAGGCCCACACCGTCATGGTCGTTGTCGGCGGTCAGCCAGTCTGCTGCGGCCTTGACCGGGGCCTGTGCATTGCCCATGGCCACGCCCAGACCCGCCAGACGGATCATCGGCAGGTCATTCCAGCCGTCACCGCAGGCCATCAGGTTGGCGGGGGTCAGCCCCTTGGCACGCAGCAGGATCTCCAGCGAGGTATCCTTGCCCACGCCCAGCGGCATCGCTTCAATAAAGAAAGGCTGGCTGCGGCAGATGGACAGCTTGCCGGCAAATTCCTGCTGCATCAGCTCCTCGACATGGGGCATATCCGCCGGGTCACCGGTCAGCAGCAGCTTGTTGATGGGGTAGGTCACCTCAGCGGGGAGGTTCTCGACCTGCCGCACGGGAATACGGTTGATGCGGGCCTCCTCCTGCACATAGGGGCTGGCGGGGTCCTCGGTCACGATGCCGTTTCGGTCATAGGTCAGCGGCACGACATTCCAATACCGGCTGAAGGTGCAGACCGGCTCGATGAGATCCGCCGGGAAGGCGTACTGCACAAGCGTTTCACCGGTCTTGCAGTCGATGATCTTACCGCCGTTGTAGCTCAGGATACAGCCGCCGTATTTTTCCAGCTCCAACTCCTTAGCCAGCGGCTCAATGCCGACCGTGGGACGGCCGCTGGCCAGCACGATACAGACGCCCTTTTGTGCCGCTGCCTGCAGGGCCGCCTTGGTGCGCGGCGTGATGATTTTATCGGTGTTGGTCAGTGTGCCGTCAAGGTCCAGTGCCAGAATTTTATATTGCATGGTGATTCCCCCGGATGCAGATTGCAGATTTGTGTATATTGTACTCTAAAATTGGGGATTATGCAAGATGGTTAAAGTTCCTTGCCTTCCCCCTCGGGGGAAGGTGGCCCCGCAGGGCCGGATGAGGGGCAGCTTTACCGCAGTCAAACACAAATGAGCTATAACGGCAAGGTTGCCCCTCATCAGTCCGCTTTGCGGACAGCTTCCCCCGACGGGGAAGCCTTTTGTTCAAGATTAGCTATTTCTAACGCATTGACAAGGATTCTTCCGCATGCTACACTAATGAAAGCAATAAGGGAGTAGCCAGCGCGGGGTGGAGCAGCCGCCGCGCAGTTCTGCCAACACAATGAGCTATAGGGCTCTGGCTTAACTTTAAACGACGAGACTTATCTGCCTGTAACAGGGCAGATAGGTCTTTTTTTATGCCGTTTCCTGACACTTCCTGACAAAACGGAGGAATATGCCATGACTTTATTTGACTTGATCCTGATTGCCGTCAGCCTCTCGATGGACGCATTTGCCGTTTCGATCTGCAAGGGACTGTCTGTCCGCAGGGTCAGCCTTACCCACGCCCTGACCTGTGGGCTTTGGTTTGGCGGTTTTCAGGCGCTGATGCCCGCGCTGGGCTATTTCCTCGGCGACCGGTTTTCGGCGCTGCTGACAAAGTTCGGCCCCTGGATTGCCTTTGTGCTGCTGGCGCTCATCGGTGCCAACATGGTCAAGGAGAGCTTCGGCGGGGACGAGCAGCTGGACGATGACTATTCCGCCAAGGCGATGCTGCCGCTGGCGATTGCCACCAGCATTGACGCCTTTGCTGTCGGCGTCAGCTTTGCCGCCATGCAGGTGGATATTCTGCCCGCTGCCGGGCTTATCGGCATCATCACCTGCCTGCTGTCCGCTGTCGGCGTCAAGGTGGGCGCGCTGTTCGGCGACAAATACCGCGCCCCTGCCGAGCGCATCGGCGGTATCGTTCTGATTTTGATCGGCATCAAAACGCTGCTGACCGGGCTGGGGGTACTGTAAAATCGGTGTTCCCTGCAGGAGCCCAGCCTGCCGGGCCTGCGGCTTACCCGCAAACGCCCGGACGATCGGGCGGATATGCAATCCGCCCCTACGGCGTAGGGGTCGATGCTCGTCATCGACCCGGAAGCGCTGGGTTGCCGGGAACTTGCGGGCCGCACATGTGCGACCCCTGCCGTGCTGCTTACCCAAACAAAAACGCTCCGGGCTGTATGGAACTCCACACAGCCCGGAGCGTTATTTATTGTGCGGGTCGATGCAAGCATCTGCCCCTACAGCCTGTCGGCTTCAGCGCAGTACAAGCTTGCCCTCGGCATCTGCGTCCACAGTCAGGATATCCCCTGCCGCATGGGAGCCGCCGATGATTTCCTTGGCGATCATCGTCTCGACATGGGCCTGAATATACCGCTTCAGCGGGCGGGCGCCGTAGATCGGGTCATAGCCGCCGTCAATGATGGCGTTCTTTGCCGCATCGGTGACGACCAGATTCAACTGCTTGTCGGCCAGACGGCGGCGCAGGTCAGCCAGCATCAAATCCACGATGGAGCCGATTTCCTGCTTCGTCAGGCTCTTGTAGTATACGATGTCATCCAGACGGTTGAGGAACTCCGGACGGAACTGCCGCTTAAGCAGCTGGTCGATGGCGTTCTTAGCCTCCTCGGACAACTCATTCTTGCCCATCGCGCGGCTCTTTTCAAGATCCTCCAGAATCAGGTCAGAGCCGAGGTTGGAGGTAAGGATGATAACGGTGTTCTTGAAGTCCACCGTGCGGCCCTGACTGTCGGTAATACGGCCGTCATCCAGCACCTGCAGCAGGATGTTAAAGACATCGGGATGCGCCTTTTCGACCTCATCGAAAAGCACAACGCTGTAGGGATGGCGGCGCACGGCCTCGGTCAGCTGGCCGCCCTCCTCATAGCCGACATATCCCGGAGGCGCACCGATCAGACGAGATACGCTGAATTTCTCCATATACTCGGTCATGTCGATACGGACCATGTTCTTTTCATCGTCAAACAGGGCCTGCGCCAGCGCCTTGGCCAGCTCGGTCTTGCCGACACCCGTGGGGCCGAGGAACAGGAAGCTGCCGATCGGGCGGTTCGGATTGGCGATGCCGGCGCGGGAGCGCAGGATCGCGTCCGCGACCTTCTGCACGGCCTCGTCCTGACCGATGACCCGCTGGTGCAGCGTGTCCGGCAGGCGCAGCAGCTTTTCGCGTTCGCCCTCGACCAGCTTGGAGACCGGGATACCGGTCCAGCGGGCCACAATGCGGGCGATCTCATCATCCGTCACACGGTCACGCAGCAGGCTGGATTCCTTCTTCGCCTCGGCGATCTTTTCTTCCTCCTCCAACTGCTTCTGCAGGGTGGGCAGCTTGCCGTACTGCAGTTCGCCGGCCTTGGCGTAATCACCGGTGCGGGTAGCCTTTTCGATTTCAGCCTTGGTGGACTCCACCTCGGCACGCAGGCTCTGCACCTTGTTCACGGCGTTCTTCTCGTTTTCCCACTGGGCCTTCTTGCTGTTGAAGCTGTCGCGCAGTTCAGCCATCTCTTTTTCAAGGGTGGCCAGACGCTGCTTGGACAGTTCATCGGTTTCCTTCTTTAAGGAGGCCTCCTCGATCTGCAGCTGGGTGATACGATGGTTCATCTCATCCAGTTCAGCGGGCATGGAGTCCAGCTCCGTCTTGACCATGGCGCAGGCTTCATCTACAAGGTCAATGGCCTTGTCGGGCAGGAAACGGTCGGTAATATAGCGGTCGGACAGGGTCGCGGCAGCGATGAGCGCAGCGTCCTGAATCTTGACGCCGTGGTAGACCTCATACCGCTCCTTCAGACCACGCAGGATCGAGATGGTGTCCTCGACGGTCGGTTCGTTGACCATAACAGGCTGGAAACGGCGTTCCAACGCGGGGTCCTTCTCGATATATTCGCGGTACTCATCAAGCGTAGTCGCACCAATGCAGTGCAGCTCGCCGCGGGCCAGCATCGGCTTGAGGAGGTTGCCGGCATCCATCGCGCCATCAGTTTTACCGGCACCGACGATGGTGTGCAGCTCATCAATAAAGAGGATGATCTTGCCCTCGGACTTCTTGACCTCGTTCAAGACGCTCTTCAAGCGTTCCTCAAACTCGCCGCGGTACTTGGCACCCGCGACCAGCGCACCCATATCCAGACTGAACACGGTACGGTCCTTCAGATTTTCGGGCACATCACCGCGCACGATACGCTGGGCAAGGCCCTCGGCGATGGCAGTCTTGCCGACACCGGCCTCACCGATCAGCACAGGGTTGTTCTTGCGCTTACGGGAAAGGATGCGGATCACATTGCGGATCTCGGAGTCACGGCCGATGACAGGGTCCAGCTTGTTGGCGCGGGCCATCTCGACAAGATCCTGACCGTACTTTTTCAGGGCGTTATAGGTGTCCTCCGGGTTATCACTCGTCACACGCTGGTTGCCGCGCACCGCACTGAGCTGCTGCATAAATTTCTCAGTCGTAATGCCGAACATCTTGAATATTTCATTAGCAGCCTTGCCGGGGCGCTGCAAAATGCCGAGGAATACATGCTCCACGCTGATGTATTCATCCTTCATCTGCTTGGCCTGTTGCTCCGCTGCGTTGAGGGCGCGGTCAAGATCGCTCGAGATATAGATCTTCTCCGGGTCACGGCCGGAGCCGGTCACACGGGGCAGTGCCTCCACCTTCTGCAAAGCCGCCTGTGCAAAGGCATTGGCGTCCACGCCGAGGGTCTGCAGCATCTGCGGGATAAGCCCGTCCTGCTGCTGGGCCAGCGCGGCGAGCAGATGCTCCTGCTCCACCGCGTTGTTGGAATATTCCACCGCGATGCGCTGTGCAGCCTGCAGAGCCTCACGGGTCTTTTGTGTCATTTGTTCGATATTCATAGTGCGTACCTCCTTCATTGCAGATATCGCATTGCTTGGCAGTTAGATATTTAGATTGCTAATCAATTTGTACTTTCAGCGCCTTTGAGGCATTTTCTGGAAGCTCGTTTGTTTTTAGCACTCTATCTATCAGACTGCTAATATTGTAGCACATTTCCATACCGTGTCAATAGGGAAATTGAAAACAAATTGTGAAATTGCAAGAAAAATCGTTGGTAAAACTCAGAGAAACAGGCGGAGGGCGGCAGATAGTTAGATATTTTTCTAAATATCTATTGACAAGGGCAGACGCTTAGCGTATAGTAGGGGCATGGATAGTTAGACGGTTATCTAATTATCCATGTATTATGGGTGATTGCACCGTAGGGGCGGGGCTCTGCTCCGCCCGGAAAAGCCGCAGCCACCACTATGTTCCCGGGCGGATATGGAATCCGCCCCTACGGCGTAGGGGTCGATGCTTGCATCGACCCGCAAAGTTCTCGCACGAGAGCGGGCACGGGCGAAGCAGAGCCCCGCCCCTACATATGGTAAAGGAGGATGTCAGCCTGCATGGGAGACGCTTTTAAGGCGCTGGCCGACCCGACACGGCGGCGCATTTTAGAATTGCTGGCACAGGGCGATCTGACTGCCGGGGAGATCGCCGCACATTTTGAGATGACGAAACCGTCTGTCAGCCACCACCTGAACATTTTAAAGAGTGCCGAGCTTATCACCGATGAGCGGCGCGGCCAGAACATCGTGTACAGCGTGAATCTGACCGTGTTTCAGGAATTGATGAAGTGGTTTTACGACTGCGGCCTTGTAGGAGGGCACAACGATGAAAAAGAATAAGCTGTTCTGGATTTTAGCCGTGGTGTGCGCGCTGAATTTTGCCGCGCACCTGTACTTCTACCCTTCCCTGCCGGATATTGTGCCCACCCACTGGGGCGCAAGCGGTCAGGTCAACGGCTGGGGACCGAAGTCCACCATTTTAATTTTGGCCGCTCTTCCGTTTGCAATGCTTATTATGTTTGAGGTCATCCGCAAAGTCGACCCCAAGCATCAAAATTTTGAGAAGTTCGGCAAGGTGTGGAATCTCTTTGTGGTACTGTTCACCATAATGTCGGCGGCGTTCAGCTGGCTGAGTGAACTGGCTGTGTTCGGCAAACTGCCGGACAACAGCAACATTGTCAGCATTCTGGTCTGCGGCGGCATCGGCGTACTGTTCATTATTTTGGGGAACTTTATGCCGCAGATCAAGCAGAACTACACCTTCGGCTGCCGCACGCCGTGGGCGCTGAACGATGAACACAACTGGCAGCGCACCCAGCGCATGGGCGGGTACACCTTTGTTATCATGGGTATCTCGCTTTTGGTGATTGCGTTCTTGGGCGGCCTGCTGGGTGACGCCGGGTGCATGATTCTGCTGTTGGCCGCTGTTTTCGGCGGCAGCGCGTGGATCTATTTGTACTCGTATCTGGTGTATATCGGGAAGATGAAGTGATTTCTAAAAACGCCGTGTAGGGGCCGGGCATGCCCGGCCCGCGGCTTTCCCGCAAAAGGGCGTTTCCCGTCAGGTTGCGGGCCGCACATGTGCGGCCCCTACATCCTGCTTAAAGTGGAGGTGAATTTTATGTGGTTTTGGTGGTTTATGTTACTATGTGATATGCTAGTTCCCATTGTTATGGTTATTGTAGGAAGAATGATGTGGAAACACTGCCCAAAGCATATAAATAGTCTGGTTGGGTATAGGACAACTCGCTCCATGAAAAATATGGACACTTGGAAATTTGCCCACGACTACTGCGGAAAACTTTGGTGGAAAGTAGGATGGGTAACGACTATAGCATCCGCTTTGATACATATTCCGTTATACCATAGTGATGAGAATACGATTGGAATTGCAGGGCTGATTCTTGTGGCAATTCAATGTTTTGTTATGGTTGCATCAATTTACCCGACAGAAAAAGCCTTGAAAAAGCATTTTAATGACGACGGAACGCGTAAATAACTCCCCGTTTGCATGGGCGGTATAGATGTTGCCCGGAGAATGTTGCAGCTATGGGCAGGTGCACGGGAGGGATGAATCCCTCCCCTACCAACGACATGAACGAGAGTCCGTAGGGTGGCCAGACCTCTGGCCGCCGCTGCGTCACAGCCCGCAAATGGGTCACACCGGCAAACGCGCCCCTCATCAGTCGGTGGTCGGGGCCGCCGACAGCTTCCCCCATGGGGGGGAAGCCATATAAACAACCAGCCCGCGCTTCTTTTTTGAAGCGCGGGCTGTTCCTTATTTATAAAGCGTTACTTGTATAGCTCCACCAGATTCAGCAGGATCTCAACGCCCTGATCCATCTTCTCGGCGGTGATGCACTCACACGGGCCGTGGAAGTTGAAGCCGCCGGTGCCGAGGTTCGGGCAGGGCAGCCCCATATAACTCAGCGTTGCGCCATCGGTGCCGCCGCGGACGGGGCTTTCGATCGGTGCAAGGCCTGCTGCGCAGATCGCCTTGCGGGCGTTTTCGACCAGATGGAAGTGCGGCTGGATCTTCTCCAACATATTATAATAGCTGTCCTTGATGTCCAGCTCCACGGTACCGGCGCCGTAGCGCTCGTTGAGGCAGTCTGCAATATGCTGCATCTGGGCCTTGCGGGCGGCAAACTTGGCGGCATCGTGGTCACGCACGATGTAGCCCAGATGCGCGGTGGTCACATCGCCCTGCATGCTGGTCAGGTGGAAGAAGCCCTCGCGGCCCTCGGTATGCTCCGGGCGGGAGAAGGCGGGCAGTGCGGCGTGGAACTCCATAGCCACATTCTGGGCGTTGATCATCGTGTTCTTGGCACTGCCGGGGTGGACGCTGAAGCCGTGAACGGTCACGACCGCCGCAGCGGCGTTGAAGTTCTCGTAGCTGATCTCGCCGACATCCTCGCCGTCAACGGTGTAGGCGTAGGCTGCACCGAAGCCCTCTACATCAAACAGGCTTGCGCCCTCGCCGATCTCCTCATCGGGGGTGAAGCCGATGCAGAGCTTGCCGTGGGGGCGGTTTTCAGCGATGATGCGCTCAAGCGCGGTCATAATTTCGGCAACACCGGCCTTGTCATCTGCACCCAGCAGCGTGGAGCCATCGGTCGTGATGAGGGTCTGGCCCTTCATCTCCTTGAGGAACGGGAAGGTCGCGGGGTCCAGCACCGTGCCGGTAGCGGGCAGCGTGACGGCCTCGCCGTCGTAATTCTCGTGAATCTGCGGCCGGACGTTCTCGCCGCTGGCATCGTCCGCCGTGTCCATGTGGGCGATAAAGCCGAGGGGCTTGGCGCTCTCCTGCCCCGGGGTGGCGGGCAAGGTGGCATAGACATAGCAATGCTCATCTACATGGGCATCGGCAAGGCCAAGCTCTTTCAGCTCCTCAACGAGGATCTTGGCCAAATCAAACTGGCGCAGCGTGCTGGGGTGGGTGCCGCTGGCAGGGTCAGAGGTCGTGTGGATTTTTACATATTTTAACAGTCGTTCGTAGGCGCGCATGGGCGGGTCCTCCTTGTAAAAAACATTCGGCATGACGCCGGACTTTTGATTTCGTGGCCATTATACCACAAAAAGCAGCAATTTCCAACCCCATGCCCTTTTCAAGCGGGGAATTTTGTGCTAGAATAAATAAGATTATAAAGGTAAACTGCGCCCATGCGCGGTCAAATATAAGGAGGCCATCATGGCAGACAGCATTTTTAAGGATAAGACCCTACTCATCACCGGCGGCACCGGCAGTTTCGGCCATACCGTGCTCAAGCATTTTCTCACCACCGACATCGGCGAGATTCGCATCTTCTCCCGCGATGAAAAAAAGCAGGACGACATGCGCCATGAGCTGCAGGCCCAGTACCCTGAGTACGCCAACAAGGTCAAGTTCTACATCGGCGATGTGCGCAATCCGCAGTCCATCCGCGACGCCATGCCCGGCGTGAATTACATCTTCCACGCAGCTGCACTCAAGCAGGTGCCCAGCTGCGAGTTCTTCCCGATGCAGGCCGTGCAGACGAACATCATCGGCACCGACAATGTGCTGCACGCCGCCATTGACGCCGGCGTTGAGCGCGTGGTCTGCCTGTCCACCGACAAGGCTGCCTACCCCATCAATGCGATGGGTATCTCCAAGGCGATGATGGAGCATGTCATCTTTGCCAACGCCCGCGTGGCGGCCGAGCGCGGCGGCACGACCATCTGCTGCACCCGCTACGGCAATGTCATGTGCAGCCGCGGCAGCGTGATCCCGCTGTTTATCGACCAGATCAAGGCGGGCAACCCCATCACGATCACCGACCCCAACATGACCCGTTTCCTGATGAATCTGGACGAGGCCGTGGATCTGGTCATGTTCGCGTTTGAGCATGCCAACCCGGGCGACCTGTTCATCCAGAAGAGCGATGCCTCCACCATCGGCGATCTGGCCAAGGCTGTGCAGCAGCTGTTCGGTGATACCGGCACGAACATCATCGGCACCCGCCACGGCGAGAAGCTGTTTGAGACGCTGATGACCCGCGAGGAGCGGCTGCGCAGTGAGGATATGGGCGGCTACTACCGCGTGGCGGCCGACAACCGCGACCTGAATTATGATAAATTCGTTGTCAAGGGTGAGGTCCACACGATGGCCGATGACTCCTACACAAGCCACAACACGAACCGCCTCGATGTCGAGGGCACTGTCAAGAAGATCCTGACCACCGAGTATGTGCGCAACGCACTGAAGGAGATGGAGGCCGAGAAAAAGGCATGAAAATTCTCGTGACCGGCGCCAAGGGCTTTGTGGGCCGCAACCTCTGCGAAAATCTGAAGAACCTCCGCGACGGCAAGGACCGCACCCGCCCTGCCCTGACCGTGGATGAGGTGTTTGAGTACGACCTTGACACGCCCCCCGCAGAGCTGGACAAATTCTGTGCCGAGGCCGATTTTGTCTTTAACCTTGCAGGCGTCAACCGCCCCAAAAGCAATGACGAGTTCATGCAAGGCAACTTCGGCTTTGCCTCCACCCTGCTGGATACGCTCAAATCCCACGGCAACACCTGCCCGGTCATGCTGTCCAGCTCGATTCAGGCGACCCTGATCGGCCGCTACGGTGAGAGTGACTACGGCAAGAGCAAGCTTGCGGGCGAGGAACTGTTCTTCGACTACGGCAAGGCCACCGGTGCGCCGGTGCTGGTCTACCGCTTCCCGAATTTGTTCGGCAAGTGGTGCCGCCCCAACTACAACAGCGCCGTGGCGACCTTCTGCAATAACATTGCCAACGACCTGCCCGTCACGGTCAACGACCGCGCGACCGAGCTGGAACTTTTGTACATTGACGATTTGGTTGAGGAGATGCTCGATGCGCTTGAGGGGCATCCCCACCGCTGCGATTACAACGGACTTACGCCTGTTTTTTGCGAGACAGGCCGCTATTGCGCTGCGACCGTGACCCACAGGGTCACGCTGGGCGAGATCGTTGACCTGCTGGAGCAGTTCAAAGCGCAGCCCGCTACGCTGGTGATGCCCCGCATCCCGGCGGGCAGCTTTGCCAAGAAGCTGTACTCGACTTATCTGTCCTATCTGCCCAAGGAGAAGGTCTGCTTTGCACTGAAAAAGAACGAGGATGCCCGCGGCAGCTTTACCGAGCTGCTGAAAACCGAAGGCTGCGGCCAGTTCAGTGTGAATATCTCAAAGCCCGGCATCACGAAGGGCCAGCACTGGCACAATACCAAGTGGGAGTTTTTCATTGTTGTGGCAGGCCACGCCCTGATTCAGGAGCGCCGCATCGGCAGTGATGAGGTGCTGGAATTTGAGGTGCGGGGCGAGGAGCCGCAGGCCGTTCATATGCTGCCGGGCTGTACCCACAATATCATCAATCTGAGCGAGACGGAGGATCTTGTCACGCTGATGTGGGCGAATGAGTCGTTTGATGCGAACCACCCGGATACGTTTTTTGAGAAAGTCTAAATGAGGAGGAACCCATGGCTGATTACAGCAGCGTTTCTTTTAAAAATAACGGCAAGCTGAAATTGCTGATCATCGTCGGCACGCGCCCGGAGATCATCCGGCTTGCAGCCGTCATCAATAAGACCCGCAAGTATTTTGATGTCATTCTGGCCCACACCGGTCAGAACTACGACTATAACCTGAACGGCGTCTTTTTCCATGATCTGGAGCTGGCCGACCCCGAGGTCTATATGGATGCCGTGGGCGCCGACCTCGGCGAAACGATGGGCAACATCATTGCCGAGAGCTACAAGCTGATGGCCGCCATCCGCCCTGATGCCGTGCTGGTGCTGGGCGATACCAACAGCTGCCTCTCTGTCATCGGTGCCAAGCGGCTGCATATCCCCATCTTCCACATGGAGGCCGGCAACCGCTGCAAGGATGAGTGCCTGCCGGAGGAAACGAACCGCCGTATCGTGGACATCATCTCCGATGTAAACATGGCCTACTCTGAGCATGCCCGCCGCTATCTGGCCGACACCGGCCTGCCGAAGGAGCGCACCTATGTGACCGGCTCCCCGATGGCTGAGGTGCTGCACCAGAATCTCGAGAAAATCGAGGCATCGGACATTCACGCGCGTCTGGGGCTGGAGAAAGGCAAATACATCCTGCTCTCCGCTCACCGTGAGGAAAACATCGACACCGAGAAGAACTTCACCTCGCTCTTTACTGCCATCAACAAGATGGCCGAAAAGTACGATATGCCGATTCTCTACTCCTGCCATCCGCGCAGCCGCAAGCGGCTGGAGCAGAGCGGCTTTAAGCTTGACAAGCGCGTCATCCAGCATGAGCCTTTGGGCTTTCACGACTACAACTGCCTGCAGATGAACGCCTTCTGCGTTGTGTCCGACTCCGGCACGCTGCCCGAGGAATCGAGCTTTTTTACCAGCGTCGGGCACCCCTTCCCCGCCGTCTGCATCCGTACCTCCACCGAGCGGCCCGAGGCGCTTGACAAGGCCTGCTTCATTCTGGCGGGCATTGACGGCGACCATCTGCTGCAGGCGGTGGATGTAGCCGTTGAGATGAACAAAAACGGCGATTTCGGCACCCCCGTACCCGACTACACCGACGAAAATGTCTCCGACAAGGTCGTCAAAATTATCCAGAGCTACACCGGCGTTGTCAACAAGATGGTGTGGCGCAAATACTAAACAGGAACACGATAGCTTATGCGCATACTGGTAGTGACCCAGCATTTCTGGCCGGAAAATTTCCGCATCAACGATATTGTCGAGGGCTTTGTGCAGGACGGTCTTGCCGTGGATGTACTGTGCGGCCTGCCCAACTATCCGCATGGGGAATGGTTTGACGGCTACAGCGCCGACGGCCCTTTTGAGGAAAGCTATAAGGGTGCCCGCGTATTCCGCGCAAGAGAGATCCCGCGCAAGGGCAACACCGGCAAGACGATTTTTTTGAATTATGTAAGCTGGCCGCTGTACGCGGCAGCAGCCCTGAAGCGCCTGCCCGGCGGGTATGATGCGGTGTTCTGCTTCAACACAAGCCCTGTGCTGATGTGCTGGCCTGCGGTGCTGTATGCAAAAAAGCACCATGTACCGTTCACAAATTATGTGCTCGACCTCTGGCCGGAGAATTTGTACAGTGTGCTGCCCGTCAAAAACCGGTTTATGCGGTGGGTGGCACAGTCGGTCAGCGACAGCCTGTACAAGCGTTGCGACCGGCTGATCGCCATGAGCGAGCCGCTGCAGGAGCGTCTGTGCGCCCGCACCGGCAAGACAGCGGCGCAGGTGGCGGTCATTCCGCAGTACTGTGAGGATTTCTACGCCGTGCCGCAGCATGATGCTGCACTGGAGCAGCGCTTTGCCGGGCGGTTCAATCTGGTATTCACCGGTACCTTTACCCCCGCGCAGAGCCTTGACATGGTGCTGCGCGCCGTGCTGGACGCCCGCGCCGCCGGGGCCGAGCGGCTGCACCTGCTGCTGGTCGGGGACGGCATGAGCCGCGAGGCCCTGCAAAGCCTCGCCCATGAGCTGCATGCCGGGGATGCCGTGACCTTTTACGGCAGTGTCCCCGCCGCTGATGTACCCAAGTTCACCGCGCTGGCCGATGCCCTGCTGATTTCCCTCTCCGACTCGCCCGATCTGGGCCTGACGGTCCCCGGCAAGCTTGCCAGCTACATGGCCGCCGGCAAGCCGGTGCTGGCCTCAATGAACGGTGCAGGCTATACGGCTGTGCAGGAAAGCGGCGGCGGGCTGGTCAGCCCGGCCTGCGACCAAAAGGCACTGGCAGAGAATATGCTGGCGCTGTATGGCATGACCGATGCCGAGCGCGCGGAGCTGGGGCGCAAAGCCTATGCGTATTACGCCGCGCATTACCGGAGAGCCGAGTTGTTGAAGCGGTTGGAGGAATTTACGGTGGAAGGGAAATGAGGAAGCCCACGCAGCCCATTTTCGAGTGGCTTTGTAGGGAGGGGTTTTGACCCCTCCGCGGGGCATCGAGGACGCCGCCCCCTACAAGCCGTCAGGCAGAGTTGTAGGGGCCGCACATGTGCGGCCTGCAGCCTTGCCGTTACCGCCTCTATCACCCACAAAACGCAACACACCCAAAATTGAGAGGTATACCCATTTTGGATAAAAAAATTCTGGTGATCATCCCCTGCTATAATGAGGAGGATAACATCGTCAATACGGTGGAAAACCTGCGCGCTATCTGCCCGGAGGTGGACTTTCTTGTCGTGAACGACTGCTCGACCGACAGCAGCGCTGCGCTGCTGAAAAGCCGTCATTATCCGTTTCTCGATCTGCCCGTCAATTTGGGCATCGGCGGCGGCGTGCAGTGCGGCTACCTGTACGCCGTGCGCCACGGCTATGATGTTGCCATACAGATGGACGGCGATGGCCAGCACGACCCCGCCTACCTGATGGAGGTCGTGCAGCCGGTGCTGGACGGCGTCTATGATATGTGCATCGGCAGCCGCTTTATTAAAAAAGAAGGCTTCCAGACAAGCTTTATGCGCCGGGTCGGCATCCGCTGGCTGAGCGGGATGATTCGTCTGCTCTGCGGCAAGCGTGTGCTGGATGTCACCAGCGGCTTCCGCGCCACCAATTTGGCCATGACCGCTTATTTTGCGCAGCACTACGCCACCGATTACCCCGAGCCGGAGGCCATTCTGGCGGCAAGTCTGGCCGGTTTCCGCGTGGGAGAGGCCCCCGTCATCATGCGGGAGCGGCAGGGCGGTGTGTCCAGCATCCACAGCTTCAAGAGCGCTTACTACATGATCAAAGTCTCGCTGGCGCTCATCATCGACCGCTTATCCATCCGTAAAGTGAAAGGAGGCCGCGCATGACTGCACACCTGCAGCTGTTTATGATTTTGGGCGCCATTGTGCTGCTGCTCATCATCTTTGCCCTTTTAAAGCGCGGCCTTATGAGCGTAAAATACAGCCTGCTCTGGCTGGCGCTGGCTGTCGGGCTTGTCATTGCCGCTGCCTTCCCCTATGTGGTGTATGTGCTGCGCGACCTGCTGGACATCGAGATGCCGGTCAACTTGGTATTTCTGCTGATGTTCTGCTTCGTGCTGGTGGTGCTGCTGTCCCTGAGCATCGCCATCAGCCAGCTGGCGGACAAATGCAAGCGATTGACCCAGGCCAACGCCATACTGGAAAAGCGCGTCCGCGATTTGGAAGAAAAGCAGTGACCCTGCGTCCGAACGGAGAGAGGAATCATGACAATAACCTGGGAGCAGATCCTCGCTTTTTTGTGTGAGGATCAGACGATGGCGATCACCTCGCTGTTGTTTCTTGCCTTTTTTGCGGCGGTGGCGCTCATCAACTATGCCCTGCCCCGCGTGCTGCGGCCGTACTTTCTGCTGATCGCAAGCTACGGCTTTTTCTGCTATGATCCCGTAAACCGCCCGCTGGTCTGGGTCATGGCGGCGGCAACGCTCATCACATGGCTTTGCGGGCTCATCATCGGAAAGGTTCGGTGCAAGCCGGTGCGTATTCTTGCACTGCTGGCCTCGGTCGGGTTCGGCATCGGGATTCTGGTCTACTACAAGTACTGGAACCTTCTGGCAGACTCGCTGGGCGGCAGCCTGCTCTCCCGCCGGGAAAATCTGCTGGCACCGCTGGGGCTGAGTTACTTTACCTTTGCGGCCATGAGCTACACCATTGATGTCTACAAGCGCCGCTGCCGGGTCGAGACGAACCCGCTGCACTATGCGCTGTTTGTCAGCTTCTTCCCCACGCTGATCAACGGCCCGATCGAGCGTTACCCCCAGCTGCGCCCGCAGATCCGCAAAAGCCGCCGCTTCAGCTACCAGCGCTGCGCGGGCGGTGCTTTCCGCATGCTGTGGGGCTACACCAAAAAGATGGTCCTTGCCGACAATCTGCGGCAGTATGTTGCAGCCGTCTACGGTGATATTTCCGCCGTGGGCGGACCGAACCTGACGGCGGCCACCGTGCTGTTCGCCGTACAGCTGTACATGGATTTCTCCGGCTGCTGCGACATTGCGTTGGGTGCAGCCCGCATTTTAGGCTATGACCTGATCGAGAACTTCGAGTCCCCGTTTGAGGCGCGCACCTTCAACGATTTCTGGCGGCGGTGGCATATCTCAATGACCAGCTGGTTCCGGGATTATGTCTACTTCAGCTTGGGCGGCAGCCGGTGCGCCCCGTGGCGGCACTACTTAAACATCGTCATCGTCTTTGTCTGCTCCGGCCTGTGGCACGGCGCGGACTGGCGGTATCTGGCATGGGGCCTTGCCACCGGCCTGTGCGCCGCCTTCGGCGTGATGACGGCCAAGACGCGCAAAAGGCTGAATCGCTTCAACCCGCTCTACCGCATGGGCTGGTTCAAGGCGCTGTGGCAGTGCCTTGTGACCAATGCGCTGTTCTGCCTGACGCTGGTCTTTTTTGCCTCGGCTATCTACAACACCGACCCATTTGCGGTCTATGGCTCACTGCTGCAGGGCTGGGACGGTCTGGCCGGGTCGTGGGCGCAGGTGTCGGGGCTGATCTACAGCAGCGGCATTGACGGCCGCCTGCCGGTCGTGCTGCTGTTCGGCTGCTTTGTCGTCTTTGCGGCGGAGCATGGCGGCCGCAGCGTGGCCCGCTGGATACGCCAGCAGGTCTGGCCGCTGCGCTGGACGCTCTACTACGGCGCTGCCGCAGCGATCCTCTTCTTCGCCGCGTTCGGCCAGTCGGCGTTCATCTACCAGCAATACTGAGAAAGGGCGGTGTAATCCATGGCTAAATCCCCTACCCCGATCCCCGCACCGCCGGTCAAGATCCAACGCGGCGCACCCACAAATACCCCCGTAAAAAAACGCCGCCGGAAAAAGCGGGTTAATCCGTTTGTGCTGCTTCTGCGCGGGCTGGCGCGGCGCATCTACTTCGGCGTAAAAACCGCCTTCAAGTTTTTGCTGCTGGTGCCGATCCTCGTCTTTATGGTAGCATTCAGCTACAATGTGGACCGCAGCGGCCTGTTTCAGGGTGCGCTGGCACCCCGCCGCATTGTGGATCTGATGCTGCAGGGCTATGATGTGACAAATTTTGAGCAGATGGACGAGCGTCAGGTGGTACAATTGTTTGCACAGGATGTACCCGAAACGCCCGAGGCCATCGGTATCGGCTCCAGCCGCGTGCTGCAGTTCAACCGTGAAAACACCGGTGTTGAGAGCTTCTTCAACATGGGCGTCACCGGCGCTGATGTGCGCGACAACATGACCAGCTACTACAAGATGGTCACCTACGGCAAGGCCCCCCGCGTGCTTTTGTGGAGCCTTGACCCATGGGTGTTCTACGGCAGCGAGGCCGCGTTTGACGCCCGCGCCGATGCCGACCTGTACAACGAATTTTTGACCAAGGTCCTGAATGTTCCCACCGATTATGAGGAGCCCGACAAGGTCGAGCTGTGGAAGGCGCTGGCTGACCCGGCCTACTTTCAGGGCAATGTGGACTACTATGTCAAGAACCGCGGTCAGGCCACCGTCACCGATGACGAGGGCAACACCATCGAGTTCAACCCCGTGCAGGGCGACCCCTACGACCAGCCCACCACCATCAAGCGGTCCGACGGCAGCGTTTTGTACGATGTAGCGTTCCGCAATCAGACCGAGGACCAGATCCGCACGCTGGCCGCCGAGGCCTGCATGAGCTTCAACAGCGTACATATGGAGGGCTTTGACGAGTTGAGTGACACCCAGATCCGGGCGTTTGACTCCTTTATCAAGTACGCGCAGTCTCAGGGCACCACCGTCATTTTGGTGCTGTCGCCGTGGCATCCGTATCTGTACGAGTATCTGCTGACCGAGCCGGAGCAGCACAAGGGCTTTTTCCTTGTGGAAAACTGGCTGCGGCAGTATTGCGCCGACAACAATGTACCGCTGTACGGCAGCTATGACCCTGCCTGCATCGAGGGTCTGCAGGAGACTGACTTTTTTGACGGCCTGCACTGCGGCGGCACCGGCATTGAGCGGTTCTTCCCCGGCATACCGCAGGCCTTGGCGGATCTTGAGAACGGCACGCTGGCCAATCCGCTGGATGTCCACCCGCGCACCAGCCTTGATGACCCCAACGCTGAACCGGTTGACCCCGACATGAACCAACAGGAGGGATAACGATGGCTTTCCTTGAGATTTCCTTTAACGCAAAGCGCCCGCTGATTTTGGGGCGCGGCGGCTTTGGCACCCAGCTGAACGACTGGCTCCTTGACGAGGGCTGGGGCAGCGCGGATTTTCTGGACGACAATGCCCCCGATGCCGTGGGCGGTCTGCGCGATTACCCGGACCCGGCCATCCTGCACCCGGGCCGCCCTGCCTTTGTGGCGCTGGGCGATAACAAGCTGCGTGTTGAGCTGCTGCAAAAGCTGACGGCTGCGGGATATGCCACACCGGTGTTCATCAGCGATGCCGCCTCGGTCAGCCCCAGCGCTGTGCTGGAGCCGGGCTGCATCATCATGCCGCGCGCCTATGTGGGGGCCGGTGTCCATCTGGGTGTCGGCTGCATCGTCAATGCCGGGGCCATCGTTGATCACGATGCCGCACTCGGCCGCGGTGTGCATGTGGCACCCGGCGGCATCGTCAAGGCGGGGGCTGAGGTTGCTGAGTACGCCAAGGTCGATTCCGGCGAGGTCGTCCGCTCCCCGTGGGAGAGCCGTTGATGGCCCCCCGCCGTGATTACATTGACGAGCTGAAGGGTCTTGGCATCCTGCTGGTGGTGTTCGGCCACTTTATGGAGCAGTACCGGATGAACTATCCGTTCGTCAGTGCGACCTTTTTCTGCATCTATGCCTTCCACATGGCGCTGTTCTGTGCCTGCAGCGGTCTGGTGGCGCGGTTCAACCCGCGCAAGCTGGTCACCCAGCAGCTTTGGCTCTATTTCCTTGGGCAGAGCCTGATGTTTGTCTTTCGCGCAGTCGTTCTGCGGGAGGATTTTGCCGAGAGCGGCGGTGTGCTGGCCGCCCTGCTGCTGCCATGGCGGCACATGTGGTATCTGTATGCGCTGATTTTCTGGCACCTGACGCTGCCGCTGCTCTGCCTGCTGCGCGACCGGCTGAGGCTGGCCGGCTCCTGTCTGGGCATGGCGCTGGCGGTGGCCGTGGGGCTGGCCGGCGGGCTGATAGACTGGCCGTTCATGCTTGTGCGGGTGTTCGCCTTCTTCCCGTTTTATGCCTTTGGCGTGCTGTTCCGCCCCCAGCTGGATACGCTGGCTGCCTTTGCCGCACAAAACCGTGCCGCACGGCTGCTGCCTGCAGCGGGTCTGGCGGTCGGCTACGGTCTCTATTTTATCCGGGTCTTTTGCTCGGAAACGATCTTGGACAACAGTGCCGAGCTGTTCCACGATGTAAGCTATGCGGGCGGCGACCGGCCGGAAAACCGCATCGTCTTTTATCTGGTCGGCATTGCCACCACGGCGGCGCTTGTAGCTGCCTTCAGCAGCGGGCGCCGACTGACCGGCCTGGGGCGGCGCACCCTTGCTATCTACCTGCTGCACCTGCCGATTCTTGCGTTGCTTGTGCAGCTGCAGCTTTTTGAGCCGCTGCGCGGTGCGCCCGTGGCATTGCCCGTGCTGTGGTACACGCTGCTCGCCGCCGCAGCATTGGCCGTGCTGAACTGGCAGCCCGTGCAGACCCTCTTTGATTTTGCCGCAAACTGCTGGTATAAGCGCGGCAAATCGTAACAGCGAACAGCAAGCCTCGATCTGGTTTTGCACCTCCCTTTTTAAAAGGGAGGTTTTTTATTTTCTGCTTGACAGCAGCGCTACTTTGCATTACAATATAGTCAAGGAACATGGTAATACAAGGTAGTCAGGAGGGTAGACGATGTTTGATCGCGCGCAGCTGCGCAAGGGAACGCTGGAGGGGTGCATTTTAAAGATCATCTCGCGCGAGGCGACCTATGGCTATGCCATTGCCGTCACCCTGCGGGAGAGCGGCTTTGCCGACCTGACCGAGGGCACGCTCTATCCCCTGCTGCTGCGGCTGGAGCGCAAGGGGCTGATTGCAGCGGAGTACCGCGCCGGCTCCGGCGGCCCGAGCCGCAAATATTACCGGCTGACGCCTGACGGCGAGCAGTATCTGGCAGAATTTACGGCGGCATGGCAGACCACCGGTGCCGCCGTAAACCGCATTATGCAGAATAAGGAGGGCTGAACCATGAAAACAATGCGCAACGAATACCGCGACTTGAAAAAAGAGAACGACCTGATTTTTTCAACGCTGGCAGAGTACGACCGCGACACCATCACGGAAATCATCAGCGTAGCGGACAACACACGCGGCATTGGGTACGAGATCGAGCTGATCCGCAAGGACCTGATTGCGATGGCGGCACAGGCCGAGGCCCGGCGCGACTATCTGCCATCGGTCATCGGGGATGTAGACGTTTTTAAGCGGAATCTGCTGGCAAGCATGCCCAAGCCGAAGTTTGCGGATTACATGGCAGACAGCCTTGTGTGGCTGTGCTCGTTTGCGTTAGCCTCCACGGCAACTTATACGGTGCTGGGCAGGCCGTGGGACTGCCACTATGACGCGGTCTGGCTTGTGCTCTGCATTGCCATTATGATGCCCAGTGCGTGGCTGCTGCAGCGCATTGTCCCCGCCGAGTGGGCGGCCTCTACCGAAAAAGGTGTGCGGTACGGCGCCATTACAGCCGCCATGCTGTTTTTGTGGTTCGTGGTGTTTTGGTTCGTCGACAAATGGATCACGCCGCTGCTGCCCGCGGTGGGCCTGCCCAACCTTGCGGCAGTCATCCTGTTCGGCGCGGCGCTGGCGGTGCTGCTTTTCTGGCGCAACCGCCGCCGGAACGAGCTGGCCGAGAAACATCCTTGGCGGGATGTGATGGAGAAATAAAAAATGCCCGACGGCTTTTGTCGTCGGGCATTTTTCATGTTCAGATATTTTCCAGAATCTTGTCGCCCATTTCGGTGCAGCCGACTTTGGTGCAACCGTCGGCCATCATGTCGGCGGTGCGGTAACCGGCGTCGAGGGCGGCGTTCACGGCGGCCTCGATCTCGTCAGCCTCCGTGGACATGTCGAAGCTGTAGCGCAGCATCATCGCAGCGGACAGGATGCAGGCGATGGGGTTGACGATGTCCTTGCCCGCAATGTCGGGCGCAGAGCCGTGGATCGGCTCGTACAGGCCGCAGGTACCCTGCCCCAAGGACGAGG
>OLRR01000438.1_pt1 | contig 32921 bp, 33 predicted proteins | sample 1671941 | NCBI WGS metagenome assembly OLRR01 (sample SAMEA3136628, study PRJEB25190) | human gut metagenome
CGGGCAGGGCTTCGCATCGCCGGCTGACGCCCTCGAGCTGCGCATCAAAAGCGTCGGGCGCCTCGGCGACGACCTGCTCGTGGAAAGCGAGGTGGCGCGCTGATGTTCACCGGCATCATCGAGACCGTCGGCACCGTCAAGCGCATCGCACGCGGCGCGAGGTCCGCCTCGCTCGAGATCGAGGCGCCGCAGATCCTCGACGACGTAGAAGTCGGCGACAGCATCGCCACGAACGGCGTGTGCCTGACCGCCACGAGCGTCACCGCCCGGACCTTTACCGCCGACGTCATGCACGAGACACTCGAGCGCTCCTCGCTCGGAACGCTCACGGCGGGAAGCCACGTCAACCTCGAACGTGCGATGGCGGCCAACGGGCGCTTCGGCGGGCACTTCGTCTCAGGGCACATCGACGCGACGGGAACGATTGCGCGCATCGAGCGCGACGACACCGCCGTCTGGTACACCATCGATGCGGACCCAGACGTCTTGCGCTACGTCGTGGAGAAGGGGTCGGTTGCCATCGACGGCATCAGCCTCACCGTCGCGCGCGTGACCGAGACGAGCCTTTCCGTGTCGACCATCCCGCACACCAACCAGCAGACGACGCTGCCCGAGCGCGCCTGCGGCGATGTGGTCAACCTCGAGTGCGATGTCATCGCCAAGTACACCGAAAAGCTGCTCGGGCTCGTCCCCGCGACGGGAACTGCCGGGCAGGGCAGCGCGATAACCATGGAATTCCTAGCCAAAAACGGCTTTTAGCGAAAAGGAGCGATCATGACCGACTACAGCACCGTCCCCGAGGCGGTTGAGGCGCTCAAGGCGGGCAAGGTGATCCTCGTCATCGACGACCCCGACCGCGAGAACGAGGGCGACTTCATCTGCGCCGCGCAGTACGCCACGACCGAGAACGTCAACTTCATGGCAAGCCACGCGAAGGGCCTCATCTGCATGCCCATGAGCGAGGAGTACGTGCGCAAGCTGCAGCTGCCGCAGATGGTGGCGCACAACACCGACAACCACGAGACCGCCTTCACCGTGTCCATCGACCACGTGAACACGACGACGGGTATCTCGGCCGAGGAGCGCGGCTACACGGCGCGCATGACCGTCGACGACGACGCCTCGCCGCTCGACTTCCGCCGTCCCGGCCACATGTTCCCGCTGCTCGCCAAGAAAAACGGCGTGCTCGAGCGCAACGGCCACACCGAGGCCACCGTCGACCTGCTCAGGCTGGCCGGCCTCAAGCAGGTGGGCCTGTGCTGCGAGGTCATGCGCGACGACGGCACGATGATGCGCACGTCCGAGCTGCTCGGCGTGGCAAGGCGCTACGACCTGACGGTCATCACGATCAAGGAGCTGCAACGCTACCGCAAGTACCACGACCACCTCGTGACCTGCGAGGCAAGCCCGCTGCTCCCCACCAAGTATGGCGAGTTCCGCGCGTACGGCTACGTGAACAAGCTCAACGGCGAGCACCACGTCGCGCTGGTCAAAGGCGACATCGGCGACGGACAAGACGTGCTCGTGCGCGTGCATTCAGAATGCCTGACCGGCGACGTGTTCGGCTCGATGCGCTGCGACTGCGGCGATCAGCTCGCGGCGGCCATGATGCAGATCGAGCGCGAGGGGCGCGGCGTGCTGCTGTACATGCGCCAGGAGGGCCGCGGCATCGGACTCATCAACAAGCTCAAGGCCTACGAACTGCAGGAGCAGGGCATGGATACCGTCGAGGCCAACCTCGCGCTGGGCTTTGACCCCGACGAGCGCGAGTACTACATCGGCGCGCAGATCCTGCGCGACTTAGGCGTCAAGACCATGCGTCTTCTGACGAACAACCCCGACAAGGTCTACCAGCTCGAGGAGTTCGGCCTCGAGATCAAGGAACGCGTGCCCATCGAGATGCATGCCAACGAATTCGACCGCAACTACCTCAAGACCAAGCAGGAAAAGATGGGCCACCTCATCTCGGTCCGATAAGCACCAGTACCCCACCAGCACACCTACAGAAAGGACACCACCATGACCGTATTCGAAGGCAAGCTCGTATCCGACGGCATCAAGATCGGCATCGTCAACGCCCGCTTCAACGAGTTCATCACCTCCAAGCTGCTCGCAGGGGCACTCGACGGGCTCAAGCGACGTGGCGTGCGCGACGAGGACATAGACATCGCCTGGGTTCCGGGTGCGTTCGAGATCCCGCTCATCGCCCAGAAGATGGCCGAAAGCGGCAAGTACGACGCCGTCATCTGCCTGGGCGCCGTGATCCGCGGGGCAACGAGCCACTACGAGGCCGTCGTCAACGAGGTCTCCAAGGGCATCGCCAACGTCGCCCTGAAGGCCGACATCCCCGTCATGTTCGGCGTGCTCACCACCGAAAACATCGAGCAGGCCATCGAGCGCGCGGGCTCCAAGGCCGGCAACAAGGGCTCCGAGTGCGCCGAGGGCGCCATCGAGATGGTCAACCTCATCCGCCAGATCGAGGCGTAGCGCCATGAACCTGCTGTTCGACTACGACGGCACGCTGCACGATTCGAGCGCAACCTACCTGCCCGCCTTCAGAAAGACGCTCGCCTGGCTCGAGGAGCACGGCTACGACGTCGACCGCGAGTACTCCGACGAGCAGATCGGCTACTGGCTCGGCTTCTCCGCCAAAGACATGTGGAACTCGTTTGCGCCCGAGCTGGACGACGCGGTCAAGGAGACGTGCAGCAAGATGATCGGCGCCGAGATGCGCCGGCTGACCGAGGCGGGAAAAGCACGGCTCTACCCCGGCGTTCCCGCCACGCTCGAGCGTCTCAAGACCGAGGGGCACCGGCTGTTCTTCGTCAGCAACTGTCACCACAGCTACATGCAGATGCACCGCAAGGCGTTCGACCTCGACCGCCACTTCTCGGATTTCTACTGCTGCGAGGACTACGGGTGGATTCCCAAGGCGGACCTGTTCCCCACCATCCAGAAGGCTTGGGGGACGGGGATTGCCGCGCACGACGACTTCATGATCGTCGGCGACCGCTTCCACGACATGAACATGGCACGCGAGCACGGCATCAGGTCCGTCGGATGCGCCTACGGCTTTGGGACGCGCGACGAGATTGCCGACGCCGACGCCATCGCCGAGGCGCCCTCGGATATATACGGGGCAATCACGAGAGCGGCCGCCTGAAGCAGCGGCGCGATGCCTATAATATGCACGGTTCAGCCACGCGGGCTTTTCCAGGCCCGCGTTTTTTGTCACCGCAAACAGGAAGGTCGCCCATGAAACGCTATGCGGACATGACGCACGCAGAACTCGAACAGACGCTCGCCCAGCTCGAAGAGCAGTACAACGCGTTCAAGGCGCGTGGGCTCGACCTGAACATGGCCCGCGGCAAGCCGAGCGCCGCCCAGCTCGAGCTGAGCCTGCCGATGCTCGACACGCTCGACTCCGCAAGCGACCTCACCGCAAGCGACGGCACCGATTGCCGTAACTACGGCGTGCTCGCCGGCATCCCCGAGGCGCGCTCGTTCGTCGCGAACATGGTTGGCGCGCGCCCCGGGCAGGTCGTCGTCTGCGGCGCCTCCAGCCTCAACGTGATGTACGACACCATCGCCCGCGCCTGGACGCACGGCGTGGCGGGCAACACGCCTTGGGGCAAGCTCGACACGGTCAGGTGGCTGTGCCCCGTTCCGGGCTACGACCGCCACTTCTGCATTTGCGAGCACTTCGGCATCGAGATGATTCCCATCGAGATGACCCCGGAAGGCCCCGATATGGACAAGGTGCGCGCGCTTGTCGAGGGCGATGCGTCCGTGAAGGGCATCTGGTGCGTGCCCAAGTACTCCAACCCCCAGGGCTATAGCTACTCCGATGCGACGGTCAGGGCGTTTGCGCAGCTCAAGCCCGCAGCAGCTGACTTCCGCATCTTCTGGGACAACGCCTATGCCGTGCACCATCTCCACGACGACGCCGCGCATCAGGACCAGATCCTCAACATTCTCGACGAATGCGAGAGGGCGGGCAGCCCCGACATGGCCTTCGAGTTCTGCTCGACCTCCAAGATCACCTTCCCCGGAGCGGGCATCGCGGCTTTCGTCTCGAGCGAGGCCAACATCGCGGAAGCCTGCGCCAACATGGGTGCGCAGACCATCGGCTTCGACAAGCTCAACCAGCTGCGCCATGTGCGTTTCCTCAAGGACGCCCCGACGCTTGCCGCGCACATGAGCAAGCACGCCGCCTTGCTGCGCCCCAAGTTCGAGGCCGTGCTGCAGATTTTCGATGACGAGCTCTCCGCCACGGGGGTAGGCTCGTGGACGCGTCCCAACGGAGGCTACTTCATCAGCTTCACCGCACCCGAGGGCACCGCGGCCGAAATCGTGCGGCTCGCGGCAGATGCCGGCGTCAAGCTGACGGGAGCCGGCGCGACCTGGCCGCATGGCGTCGACCCGCACGACTCCGACATCCGCATCGCCCCGAGCTTCCCCGCGCTCGACGACCTCGTGCAGGCCGCACACGTGTTTACCGTCTGCGTCCGCCTCGCCGCCGTGCGCAAGCTCCTCGCCTAGGGGCAAGCCCCTTTCTACAGGCCCACGCCCGTGAACGGCGCGTCTTCGCGCGTGCCGTTCACGGTGTACCCCGTCCAGCGCGCGACGTTTTCGGCATGGTCGCCGATGCGCTCGTAGTATTTCGCGATCATGAGCAGGCTGACGGCGTCTTGCGCCTCGGCCCGCTTGTCGAACAGCTCCTGGATGATCTTCTCGCGAATCTTCTCGTAGTACACGTCTGCCTCGTCGTCCATAGCGATGGCGCGATGCGCGAGTTTGAGGTCGCCCGCAAGGTACGAGCGCAAGGCGCAGTCGAGCATCTCCGCGACGAGCGCTCCCATGTCGAGCAGGTCGCTGCGCTGGATGTCGCAGACGTGCCCCTCGAGTTCGGAGACGATGCGGCAGACGTCTGCCGAGAGGTCGGAGACGCGCTTGAGGTCGGTCACCATCTTGAGGGCGCCCGATACCTCGCGTAGGTCCCCCGCCACGGGCTGCTGCCTGAGCAGGATGCGCAGGCACAGGCTTTCGATGGCGCGCTCGGCGGCGGCGTTGTCGGACTGCGCCGCATCGACGCTCCACCCCTCCTCGAGACGGCCCGTGCCCGTCGCCTCGTACGCTTTCTCGTACAGTTCTTTCACATGCGCGCCCATCGCCTGGACCTTCGCGTCCAGGTCGGCGAGCTGGCGCTCGTATTCGATTCGCGGCATCAGCCAAACCTTCCCGTCAAATAGTCTTGCGTGCGTTTGTCTTTCGGGTCCGAGAAGACGGCGTCGGTATCGCCCCACTCGACGACCTCTCCCAGCAGGAAATAGGCGGTCTTGTCGGAGATGCGGGCCGCCTGCTCGATGTTGTGCGTGACGATGATCACGCTGATTCCCTCGCCGGCTATCTGCCCGATCGTATCCTCGATCGAGAACGTGGCGATCGGGTCGAGCGCCGAGCACGGCTCGTCCATCAGCACGACCTTGGGGTTCATGGCAAGCGTGCGCGCGATGCACAGACGCTGCCGCTGCCCGCCCGAAAGCGCATAGGCGCTCTTGTCGAGCTTGTCTTTCACCTCGTCCCACAGCGCCGCCTTCTTAAGCGACGTCTCCACAATCTCGTCGAGGCGCTTCTTGTCCTTGATGCCGTGGCAGCGCGGCGCAAAGGTGATGTTGTCCCGGATCGACTTGCGAAACGGGTTGGGAATCTGGAACACCATGCCGATGGACTGCCTGAGCTCGTAGAGGTTTTCTGCGGGCGTGTTGATATTGTGACCGTCGTAGACGATCTCCCCATCGATGTGGCAGTGGGGTATCTCGCGGTTCATCAGGTTCAGGCAGCGTAAGAACGTCGACTTGCCGCAGCCGGAGGGGCCGATGAGCGACGTCACCTCTCCAGCGGCAAACTCGAGGTTGACGCCGGAAAGCGCCACCTTGGTCTCGTCGTAGCGAACGCCCACGTCATGCGTCGCCAGGACAGGCTCGCGCATCTCGGCCTCCACTGCCGCACCGCGGGTGTCACGTTCGGTAATCTGCATCATTCGGCCACCAGCTTCTTTCCCACACGCTTGCCCACGAAGCGCGCGATAAGGTTGAACAGCAGCACGCAGATCATGAGGACGGCCGCCGTGCCGTTCGAGATCGCGGCCAAATCGGGCACGACGCCTTCGGAGTTGATCTTCCAGATGTGCACAGCCAGCGTCTCTGCCGGGCGGAAGATATTCCACGGGCACGTCGGGCTCGAGAAGTCCAGGCACGTGAAGTCGAGCATGGGAGCCGACTGCCCCGCCGTGTAGATGAGCGCCGCCGCCTCGCCGAAGACGCGCCCGGCCGACAAGATGATGCCGGTGATAATCGCGGGCATGGCGGTGGGAAGCAGGATGTGGATGGTCGTCTCCCAGCGCGTCAGGCCCAGCGCGAGGCCTGCGTCGCGCTGCGTGGTGGGGACGGATTCGAGCGCCTGCTGGATGACGCGCACCAGCAGCGGGATGTTGAAGATCGTCAGCGCGAACGCGCCCGAGATGATCGAGAAGCCCCAGCCAAAGTAGATGACGAACAGCAGGAAGCCGAACAGGCCGACGACGATGGACGGCAGCGACGAGAGCACCTCGATGACCGTCTTGATGATGTGGGTCACGCGGTTGCCCGGCGCGTACTCGACAAGGTAGATCGCCGCCCCCAAAGACAGCGGAATCGAGATAATCATGGTCAAGACGAGCAGGTAGAACGAGTTGAAGAGCTCGGGGCCGATGCCGCCGCCTTCCTTGAACTGCTCGGGTTTGCCCGTAAGGAAGTTCGGGTCGAACGCCTTTTGGGCGCCGCTCGCGATGATGTAGACGATGAGCGCCGCGAGCAGGACGAAGATGAACGCCACGATTGTCATCAAGATTCCCGTGGCTATCTTGTCTTCGCGCTTTGCCTTCGCGACCTGCGCCTTGATGTCACTAGCCATGCTTGACCTCCGACCTGTTGCCGATGATGTGGACGATCAAGATGAACACGAGCGACATGAGCAGCAAGATCAAGGCGAGAGACCACAGCACGTCGTTGTAGACCGTGCCCATCGCCTCGTTGCCCATGCTCGTCGTGAGCACGGACGTGAGCGTTGCCGCAGGGCTGACGAGCGAGTCGGGTATCGTCGCAGCGTTGCCGATGACCATCTGGACCGCCAGCGCCTCGCCAAAGGCGCGCGCCATGCCGAGGATGATCGCCGTCAAGATGCCGGGCGTCGCCGCCTTGAGCACGATGTGCCAAGTGTTCTGCCAGCGTGTTCCGCCTAGCGCCGACGACGACATGCGATATGCCGCCGGGACGGCGTTGAGCGCGTCGATGATGAGCGAGGTGACCGTCGGCAGCACCATGACCGCCAGCACGAGCGAGCCTGCCAAGATGCCGTAGCCCGTGCCGCCCGACCACCCGCGGATCCACGGGACGACGATCGTCAGGCCGACGAGGCCGAACACGACCGACGGGATGCCGACGAGCAGCTCGAGCGCGGGACGGAACACCGTGTTGCCGAACTTGGGGTTGACTTCGACGGTGTAGATTGCCGAGCCGAGCGCAAACGGGATCACGAATAGACACGAGAGCAGCGTGACCGCGAACGAGCCGAAGATCATCGGAAGCGCGCCTACGGTGGGGGCACCGGAGGCGTCGGGCTGGTGCGGGTTCCAGGTTACCCCCGACAAAAAGCTCCACAGGTCGACGCCGTCGACGGCAAACGCCGACAGGCCGCGCTGTGCGACCATGACGATGAGAGAGCCCACCACGAGGATGACGACGGCGATGCAGAAACCGGTCAGGGATTTGCCGACGCGCTCCAGCTGGTGTTTTTGCAACGATTTCATGTGCGACTGAGCTTCCATTCATAACAGGAAGAGGGACGGCCGAGACGGACCGCCCCTCTTCGGATGCTGTGATTGATTACAGGTTCTTCACGTTTCCGGAAGCATCGCGCTCGACCTTCATGTTGGCGATGGCGATGTAGCCGTTCTTCTCGACGAGCGAACCCTGGACGTCGTCGGAGAGCATGTAGTCGATGAATGCCTGGGTGGCCTCGTCGGGGTTGGCCGCGGTGTACATGTGCTCGTAGGACCAGATCTTCCAGGCGTTGGTCTCGACGTTTTCCGCCTTGGGGGCTACGCCGTCAACGGAGAGCGCCTTGAAGCTGTCGGTGTAGTAGGAGAACGCCAGGTAGCTGATGGCACCCGGGGTCTCTGCGACCATCTTGGCAACGGTGCCCGAGGAGTCCTGCTCCTGCGGGGTGAAGCTTGAGGGAACCTTGGTGTCGCCCAGGACGGCCTTCTCGAAGGTCGCGCGAGTACCAGAACCGGACGCGCGGTTGATGACGGTGATGGCGAGGTCCTGGCCGCCGACCTGCTTCCAGTTGGTGACCTCGCCCGTGAAAATCTTCTTCAGGTTGTCCATGGAGATGTCGTCGATGTTCACGTCGGAGTTCACGACCGGGCCCATGCCGACGACGGCGACCTTGTTGTCGGTGATCTTGGAGATGTCGTCTTTGTTCTTCAGCTTCTCCTCGGCGAACACGTCGGAATCACCGATCTGGACGGAACCTTCGGCGATCTGCGTGATGCCCTGGCCAGACCCGCCGCCCTGGACGGTAATCTGCACGCCGCTGTTCTTGCCCATGAACTGCTCCGCGCCCGCCTCGACGAGCGGCTGCAGCGCCGTCGAGCCAACGGCCGTGATCGAGCCGGAGAGGTTTTGCTGCTTGCTGGAGTTCGCGCTTTGGCCAGACCCGCATCCGACCAAGCCGAGCGTCGCCGCCATGGCCACGCACACCGCGCCCGTGACCAGCGCTTTGGTCCACTTACCCGAAAGCTTGTTTTTCATGTTTCCTGTACTCCTCTTTCGATGCCAGTTTCTTTCGTATTGGAAGGCCGACCAAACTTGGTCGACCGGGTTCCCGTTCGTGCACGAGCAGGCCAAGGGGAGGACGGCCCGCCCGGAGTTTTCCCGTCAGCCAAAGTGTCCCGTGATGTAGTCCTCGGTTCGCTTGTCGGCGGGCTTGGAAAAGATCTGCTCGGTCGTACCGGACTCGACAAGATGGGCCGGCTCGGCCATGGACTCGCGCAGCATGAACATCGTGAAGTCCGAGACGCGCGTCGCCTGCTGCATGTTGTGCGTGACGATGACCACGGTCATGGACTGGGTGAGGTCACGGATGGTCTGCTCGATCTGATTCGTCGAAATGGGGTCGAGCGCCGAGCAAGGCTCGTCCATGAGCAGCACCTCGGGATCGGTCGCCAGGGCGCGGGCGATGCACAGGCGCTGCTGCTGACCACCCGAAAGCCCAAGCGCACTCGACGAGAGCTCGTCTTTGACCTCGTCCCACAGCGCGGCGCGCCTCAGGCAGTCCTCGACGAGCGGGTCAAGGTCAGAGCGGCTCTTCACCCCGCGCAAGCGCGGGCCATAGGCGACGTTGTCGTAGATGGAGAGAGGGAACACGCTCGGCTGCTGGAAGACCATCCCCACGCGCATGCGCAGCTCGACCGGATCGATTGTTCCGTGGTTGATGTCCTCGCCGTCGAGCGTGATGGTACCGCCCACCTCGACGTTTCCGAGCATGTCGTTCATGCGGTTCAGACAGCGCAGCAGCGTGGACTTGCCGCAGCCGGAAGGCCCGATGAGCGCGGTGACCTGGTTAGGCGCGATGCTGGCGCAGACTCCCGCCACCGCCGTCTCGCCCGAATAGGCGACCGATACGTCTTCCAACTCGAAACTGCCTGCCACGTGCGACACTCCCCGTCCGTTTGTTCATGCAGGGCAATCGTAGAAACGTGGGCAGGACGAGTGGTTGAAGCATTGTGAAACCATGTTGCAGGCACGTGAACCGCGTTGCAGCGATGTGAACTGTGTTACCGGCAGGTGAACTAGTTTTGTTGCGTTGTTGTTGCGGAGTTCTCTTCGGGCCGTGCGGGGACTGTGCTAGAATCTCTCACACGATGCGGGTGTTGCCAAGTGGTAAGGCCCTGGCTTCCCAAGCCAGTATTCGCGGGTTCGAATCCCGTCACCCGCTCCATCGGACAAGCAGGCCAGCCGGCATACGCCAGCTGGCCTTTTTTAGTTATTTACGCGGAGCGGAAAACCCGACGCGCGAAGTTCGTGACAGGACCGGGCTGTAGGAGATGCGTTACAGGTGGCGCAGGACCGCGTGGAACTCCTCTTCGGCCTCGCTCTTGACCGCGGCAATGACCGTGTCACCCGGCATGAGCACCGTGCTGCCGTTAATCATCTCGAGGCCGTCTTCCTCCTCGACGGCGATGAGCTGCACTTCTCTGCTGAAGGGGATGTTCGCGACCTGGATGCCCTCGCGGTGGTGCATCTTCATCGGCAGGCGTGTCTCGATCATGAGAATGTCGCCCTCGCGCAGCGAGAAGACCATGTGCATGTCGCCGACGACGGCCTCTTCCTCGACCATGCGGGCGATGAGCTCGGTGGACGAGACGGGCTCGATGCCGACTTCCTTGAAGATGCGGTTGTTCTTGGGGCTGTTCACGTTGGCGATGCAACGGGGCACGTTGAACGCCGTCATGGCAATCTCGCATGCGACGAGGTTGGTGTCGTCATGCCCCATGAGCGCGATGAACAGGTCGGCGTCATTGACACCGGCGTCTAGCTGGACGGCCGAATCCGTACCGTCGCCCTCGACGAGCAGCACCTCTGGGGGCAGCGCCTCGGCCAGATGCTCGATCGAGTCGTGGTCTTCCTCGATGACGACGATGCGGTGGTTCTGCTCCAGCATCATGTTGATGAGGTACTCCGCCGTCGTGCTGCCGCCGCTGATAACGATTAGCATGTCCGTCTAGCTCCTAATGAATCGGGAAAGCGCCGCATAGTTCTCGCGGGCAACGCACACGAGCGCGACGTCGCCGTCGTGCAGTAGGCTCCGGCTGTTGGGAAGGAACGTGTCGTCATCGTGCTCGATGGCGATGACGCGCGCGCCGTATTCCTCTTCGAGGTACGAGCAGGTTATCGTCTCGTCGTCTTCGAGATTCACCGCGAACCGCGCGACCTCGTAGTCGCCGAAGGTGTCGATGTGGTGCCCGTGGCCCGATTGGATCTTCGCGAAAATCTCTTCCGCAACAAGCGTCGTCCCGCACGAGAAGTCGACGCCGAGCTGCGCGTACGTCTTCTCGCGGCGCGCCTCGTAGAGACGCGTGATGACGTGCGGGACGCTAAAGATGCGACGTCCCACCTCGGCAGTCATGAGGTTCGTGTTGTCGTTGGAGGTAACGGCGGCGAGGACATCGCACTCCTCCACGCCGGCCTCCTTGAGGACCTCCTCGTCGAACCCGATGCCCTTCACGCTGCGGCCGTTGAAATCGTGGCCCAGGTTCTTGAAAGCATCGGCGCGCCGGTCGACGACGGACACGTTGTGCCCGTCTTCGGACAGGAGCGTGGCGAGCTCGCTGCCGACGCGCCCACACCCCACGACGATAATGTTCATGCCCAGTGCACCTCTCGGTCCTCGTATCGATGTTATGTGCATGGTAGCGCTCCCACCTCCTTTTGTGTATCGCCGCGCACGTCACGCCCTGCGATACCAAGTTCCTCGCCCACCTCGAACCACCTGCCGTTGCACGGCGAGCTAAAGCGCTCGATGACGATGCGCGCATCGTGGCAGCCTGCCATCCGACGCGGTGGCATGCCGCTCAGCGCTTTGAGCACATGGCCATCCCCGTCGATGAACGCGATGTCGAGGGGATGCTTCATGCCAAAGGTGTGGACACTCCTGCACGGAGCGAGCACGAGCAGCCCGCCCGCACCAAGCCAGGAGGGACTGCGCCCCAGAAGCCCCCGGGCACGCTCGAGAAGCGAGAGCGCGAAGATTACTCGGGCTGGCGTGCCCGGCTCGCGGCGCACCTGCGACGGCATCTCTTCGGCGCTTTCTTCGCCCCCGCCTCTACGACCGCACGTCACCATTTCCTCGCTCCTCATAGCAACTCCCCTGGGGTATAGGGGTCGATTGCAAGCGCATAGGTATGGGTGAAGCGCGCAGGGATGCGGTAACCGAGCGCCCCTGCAGATCCGGTATCGAACGGCCAGGGCGAGAACTCGAGCTTCGCCTCGAAGATGGCCATGCTCGCCAGCGGCATCCCCGCGTCGCGCGACGACACGCTGACGGTCTCGTCATGCTCGGCAAAGCTTTCCGAGAGCTCTGCCTGCACCGCCTGCGCACGCGCGGACGCATCATAGGAATTCCGCGAGGGCGAGGTGGCATTCGCGAGCACGCTTTGGGCGGCCAGATGGTCGAAGCGCGCGCATTCACCCAGATAGACAGCGCAATCGATGGCGATGACCAGCACGATGAGCACAACGGGCAGCACGACGGCAAGCTCCACCGCCATCTGCCCACGTTCGTCAAAGCCTCTTCTCATAGCACCTACCCCGCCTTCGCCTGCAGCGCGCCGAGCGCGGACGCATACTGCGCCTGGAGATCGACGGGCACGGGAAGCGTGAGCTTGCCGTCTTGCGTGCCCAGTCCCAGCTCCTGCAGCGGGACACGGGCGACGACGAGACCCTCGTCGGTTAAGACGTCGCCGAGCTCCGGAAGCTCGAGCTCTTCGGCGAACATGCCGACGAGCCCCTTCATGTCGCCGACGGAGATATAGCCCGCCGCCTGCTTTGCCCTCAAGAGCGCGCCTGCCGCAGACCCACCGTCGCGCTCGAGGATATGGGAGGTGTTTACGAGAACCGGTTTGTACGACTGCAGGTCGGGCGGCTCGAGGCTCGTCATGGTGAGGGCGTCTTTGAACTTGCCCGACGCCCAGCTGGAAAGGTCGTTGCCCACGAGGGGGATCTTCCTCATCTGGTTGTCGAACAGGTCCTCCACAGCCTCGGTGCCGCCCGTGTACGCACGCAGAGCATCAGACCATGCCCCGAGTACCGCATGCAGCAGCCCCGACCCTATCGACTCCTCGGGCATGAGCCCCGTGGCGATATCGGATATGACGCTGCCCTCATCGTCTGCGGGGTCGGGGGCAAGCGTGGCGCCGGACAGCGCGACGCGGGCAGGGGTGCCCTCGGAGCCAGATACGAACGGCGTGCTCAAGGCGGAGTCGGGCGCGAACACGACGCAGACGCACCCGTACCTTCCCGGCGGCTGCGGGTCGTAGCGCTTCCCGCCCATTGCGGCCACTGCCTTTTTCAGGTCGCCGCGGATTCCTTCCGCCTCTTCTTCGAGCTCGCGCCTGATCTGTTCCGATTCGAGCGCGGCCGCGCGGTACTCCTGCGATGCGTCGACCACCGCCTTGTAGTAATACTCGAAACCGTTGTCGATGGACGTGGAGGCAGCGGGGACGCGCCCCAGGGTAACCGCCGAGAACCTGCAGGTCTCGCAGCGCTGCACGCTCCCGCCGTCAATCTCCTGGACCGACGCCGTGCCAGAGGGGGTACCCGACTGGTATGCGGGGCATCCCGTATACGCGTGCAGCACCCGCTTGCCGCCGATTTGGGAAACGGGGTATATGCGTTGCGTGTAGAGATACGTCGAGCGGATCTGCTCCGTGTTGCGCGCGAGCGGTCTCAAGTTGGGAAGTTCGACGCCTCTCTCGGTCCTTTCAATGCTCCCGCCCGAGACCTCCTTCAGCGCATACTCGTAGAACTGCTTGCGCGCCACGGATTCCGCGACGCGCTCGGGAGAGCCGCCGGCCGCAGAGCCGGGCTCGTTTTGCAGACGCAGCGCGTAGTAAGCCTTCGCGCGGGCGAGCGGGGCTGCAAACGTCCAGGTCTTGATTGAGGAGTAGCTGGGGTTTTGGGCATCGGGAAGGCCAGCGAGATGCGAGGCACGCTCGCGCAGGCAGGTGGAACTGCCGCAGTCCGCCTCGAAGGCGCGCTGCTTTGCCGCATCCTGCTGCTCTTGCGCACGCTCCTGCTGCTCGCTTTTCTCCTGGATCTTCGTCTCACGCGACTCGATGTCCTGCGCTGCCTCGTTCACCTCGGTATTGTCGGGCAGCTCCACGGGGTCTGCGTGCAGCGGAGAGGCAAGGGCTACGCCCACATAGTCGACGCCGCTCGCATCTGCATTCGCCGTGATGACCTGTGCGGAGCGCACAGCGCAGATGACAGGCAAGGCCTCTTGAGCAGCATTGAGCCCCTTGACCGCCGTCTCGGCAAACTTGTCCCTCAGCTGCAGCACCTTGCTGCCAGCGCTGGCGAGCTCTGCCGCGGCAGCCGCGCCGCCGGGGATAAACGACGCGACGGCAGACGCAGCATAGACCGTGATCCCGACGAGCGAGAACGACAGCAGCGCGGCATCGACGACCTGTCCTGCCGTCACGAACTCCGCAACGGCGTTGTCTGCCGCCAAGGCTCCGGCATCGGCAACGTACTGGATCTCTCCGGCACGCGTTCCGATGATAAAGCCGCGCATCGTGACGAACAGCAGGCCGCATACGACAAGGAGGGCAACAGCCGCTGCAGGCGTCGTGAAGCCACCTTCTTGTCTGACGAATACTGAGTTCATGTCCACGCCCCTATCCACTCGTCGGGAGACGCAGCCGCATCGAGCGCCCACTGCGGCGTGCAGTTCGCAGACGCGGAGACTTTCTGCTCCGCGCAGCCGTCGCCGGCACGTTGACTCGAGAGACCCGCAGCCACGCCCAGCAGGGGCAGCAGGACGACATGGTGAGTAATCTCCACCTGAGAGCGCGAAAGCTCGCCTCCCGAGACCTCGACGGTCCACCCATCGCGTCCACCCTCGTGGAACACGGGCACGTTGGGCACGGCGCCAAGGCGGCGCAGCGCATACTCGCGCGCCGCCTGCTCGTCTTGTGTGCTGGTCGCGAGCATCCGACAGGTCTCCGCTGCCGCCGTCTGCATGACGCAGCGGTCGTAGAGCAGCAGCATCGGCTGCAAGAACACCCCGAACACCACCAGCAGTACCGGCAGTAAAAACGCCGCCTCGAGCGTCGCCTGTCCCGATTCAGAACGAAAGCACATCGAGCGCACCTCCTATCGTCCCGAGCGCATGCGATGCCGATGCGGAAATGACCTGTGACATCCCGCCATCCGCGACGAAATGCCAGATTGCGCCCAAAGCCCCGATCATCGCCAGGAGCACGAGCCCGATGACGAGGTACTCGAGTGCCGCCTGCCCCGATTCATCGAGGTGGAAAGCCGCCAGCCTGCCTGCCATGGCTGTTCCTACAGTCCGTTCATGCCGTTCGTGATGGCATCCCACAGCTCCGTGACCTTTCCCTTGAACGCGGTGACGGCAAGCATCGCGATAACCGCGAGCACGCCGACGAGAATCGCGTACTCGGTAGTCCCCTGCCCGTCTTCTCTCATTCCCGCCTTCTTCGCAGACAGCCACGAACAGGCGTGTAGCGTCCTTCTCCTGATTTGCTCCATGTCGAATCCTTTCTCTAGAAACTTGAACCTATGAACTGAATGAGCACGGGGCCCATGATCAGAACCAACATTGCCGGCAGGATGCACGTGCCCGTGGGAACGAGCATCTTGATGGGAACCTTCTCGACTTGCCGCTCTATCTGCGCAAAGCGCTCACGCCTGATGTCGCACGCGAGCGTCGTGAGCATGCCCGCCAGAGGGGACCCGTATCCCATCGCCTGCACAACCGTGTCCGAAAACCTCTTCACCAGCTGCGACTCAGCGTGGTCGGCAGCATCTTTCAGCGCCCGTTCGCGCGTTGCCACGCCGCTTTTCCATTTGAGCTGCGCCGACCCCATCACCTGGGAGAGCTCTCCGGGGAACTTCTCGCAGTACAGCGCCAGCGCCGCGTCGAAGGAAAGCCCGCCGCGCATTCCCATGGCGACGATGTCCGAAAGCGTATCGAGCTGAAGGTCGCAGGCGCGTCGCAAATCATCACGGCGCCTTTTGTCGAGCATGTGCGGTGCTCGCCAGGACAGAATGATGGCGGCGACGAGGGCGACCGGTGCGACCCACACCGAAGTCATAGTCGCGAACACGAGTCCCGCCGCCATGAAAACGGAAAAGCACAGGACCGGGTCGCGCAGGACGTCTTCCAGCACGAGCTTGCGCCCATGCGTTCGCACCCGCAGCTCGAGCCGCCCTGCGACCAGACGAGGTAGCAGGAACCCAGCAGCGCCCGCCGCCGCAAGTGTCACCGCGAGAATGAGCACGCTCATCGCACCCCTCCCCCTCCCGGGGCCGCCGACAAATCGACAGCGAGCGCCTTCTTGACCAGCAGCACGCCCGCCACCTCGAGAAGCAGCGCCGTAATGAACAGGGCAATGCCCAGCGGACTCGAGAAGAACGCCCCGAAGTAGCCCGGTGAGAGCACCGTGATCAGCGCAGCCAGCGCGAGCGGCATCCACGCTACGATGCGCGCGGACAGACGCCCCTGGGTCGTCTTGGTCCGAAGCTCTTCCTCGAGCTCGGCGCTTTGGCGCAGCGACTCCGAAACGCTCGCAAGCACCTCGCCCAGGCTTCCGCCGGACCTGTGCTGTATTTCCATCGCGGCGGAGAGGTACGCGAATTCCGAACCGCCCGTCCGTGCGCGCAGCCCCCGTAGCGCCTCGTCGAGACCCTGGCCAGCCTGCAGGTCCCAAACCGTCCTCTTCAGCTCTCCCGCCAATGGCTCGCTGCAGTTGTCGGCGGCATACTCGAGCGCCTTCACCAGCGAGGTGCCCGCATCGAGCGCGATGCTGAGCAGGCGAAGCGCCTCGGGCATGCCCTGCTTCAGCTCACGCAGACGTCGGCGCTTTCGGGCAGACGCGAATGCGCGGGAGAGCCGCGCGCTTCCCGTCTCCAACTCTCGCAGGCGCATGAGCAGGTCACGCCCCTTTTTCACGAGCGCGCGAGGGTCGCCCCACAAGCGCGGAAGCGCCCCGGCGATACGGTAGGCAGCTGTCCCCGTCGCAACGAGCGTAATCACGAGCAACGCTGCACTGAGTGGCGCCATGTCTCCACCTCCTCGGCACTCGCGATACCCAGGTAGGGCAGATCATCGACCCAATCCGGAAGCGCGCCCCAGGAATAGGAGCCCGCACGTCGGTCCCACTGAACAATCGGCGTGAAGAAACCCGCCGAATCGCCCGCGCTGGCACCTGCGCTCCGCATCGCGATCTGCGTGATGCGGCGGTGCCCGCCGCCGACGCGGTCTTGCTGCACGACGAGGTCGAGCGCCGAGGCGATCTGCGCCTCGATGATCTCCACGGGCAATTCCATCCCGTAGCGCACCATCATGACCAGACGAGGAACGACCTCTTCGGGCCCGTTGGCATGAAGCGTCGTGAGCGAACCATCGTGCCCCGTCGTCATGGCCTGCAGCATATCCGCCGCTTCTGCGCCGCGGACCTCGCCCACGACGATGCGGTCCGGTCGCATGCGCAGCGAGTTGATGACCAGCTCGCGGATTGTGACCAGGCCCTTGCCCTCAGAGTTGGGCATGCGTGCCTCCAGGCGCACGACGTGTGGGTGCTCGTCAAAGCGCAGCTCCGCCGAGTCCTCTATCGTGATGATGCGCTCCTGCTTGGGGATATGCTGGGACAGCGCGTTGAGCAACGTCGTCTTGCCACCGCCCGTGCCGCCGGAGACCGCAATGTTCTTGCGGGACTGCACTCCCCAGACCAGCAGCGTCTCCATCTCCTCCGAAAGCGATCCGAGCTCAACGAGCTCCGCAAGCGTATATGCCTGCGCCCGGAATTTACGGATGGTGAGCGTGGTCCCGCCCAGCGAGAGCGGAGGGATGATGGCGTTTACGCGGTGCCCCTCGGGCAGACGCGCGTTGACGATGGGACTCTGCTCGTCGACCCGGCGCCCGAGCGGCGAGACGATGCGGTCCACCACGAGTCGCAGCTGCTCTTCGGACTCGAACGACTCGTCGCTGCGGTAGAGCATCCCCTCGCGCTCAAAATAGACCGAGCCGGGCCCGTTGACCATCACTTCCGTAACGGCAGGGTCGTTGAGCAGGCGCTCGAGCGGGCCGAGCCCCAGCACCATGTCGAGCGTTTCCGCGACGATAGCAGCCATGTCGTCGGGGTCGAGCCTGGCAAAGTCGCGCGCCTTGAGTATCTGCTCGATCGCGGCCGTAAGCTCGATGCGGGCGTGCGCTCGCCCCGACGCCAGCAGCTGCGCGATCTTTTCCGAGGAGACCTCCTCGTACAACGCGTCCCTGAGCTGCGAGCGCACGGCGTCGGCATTGCCCGCCTGCGAACGCTGCCCAGAGCTGGGAACAGGGCTCTGGAGATAGTCCGAGAACTTCATCGCGCACATCCCTTTCGCTCCTCCGCCTGCGGCGCTACATACAGGCGCCCCATACGCGGCATGAACTCTTCCATCAGCTGGTCGACGCCTTGCACGACAGGCCCATTCGCATCCAGAAACTCGCTCGCCTTTCCCATGGCGAGCTCAGACTCGACTGCGCGTTTTCCATCGGGGACGGTGAAGAGCTCCTGCGCGGCAAAGGCCGTCTGCGCGCTCCTGAACACGTCTTTGCAGCGCGGGCAATACCGGTTGAACACGGGGACCACGCGCGCCGATGCGACGCCGACACGCCCGAGCAGCTCGAGCGCCTTGAGCGCCCCGTACACAGACGCACGCCGCCCATCCATGACCAGGAGCACAAAGTCAGACGAGCACACCAGGCCCGCCGTCAGGCCGTTCCAGAACTGCCCCGTGTCGGCAACGACGAGGTCGGGCGTGCGGCGTATCGAAGGCAGACAGGCGACTACCTCGTCGCTCGCCTGCTCTGCCGCCTCGGGGAAGCAGGGCGCTTTGAGCAGGTCGAGACAGTCTGCAAGCGCGAGCGGCGGGCACTCCGCCCCGAGCGAGAGGTCGGGGAGCTCCTCGTCGAGCCCCAACCAGACACCGTAGTCTCCAAACTGCAGGTCGCCCTCGAGGAGTGTCGTCTTGACCCCCGCACGGGCGGCAAGGCACGCGCACAAAAGCGCGATTGTGCTCTTTCCCGCTCCTCCGCTCGCCGACACGACGGTCATGAGTGGAGCCGTGTGCATATTGTTCGTGTGCCCGCGCATCAGCTGTCCCCTTTCGCGCTGTCGGTGCCGCTCGGAAGCACGAAGTGGATGGTCCCCTTCGAAGATGCCGTGATCAGCTCGCTCACGCTCGCGGGCGTCACCGCGAGCGTCACCCAGGTGACCTGCTGCTTCGTGCTGGGGTTTTCGCTCGTGCTCGTCTCGAGCACGAGAATCTTCTGGCCGAGCAGCACCACTTCTCCCTCGGCGGTCTCGACGTACACGTCAACGAACGAGCCCTTCTGTATGGCGCCGCCAACGGCGAGCACGTCGTCGGAGGATACGCTCACCGCCGACAGTCCCACGGGCACGGCGATGCGCGACGCCCCGCTGCCGACGCGGTCGAGCATGATCGGCTCGTTTCTCTTGATATCTGCTTGCGCGATCTTGCCCGCGACCTGGTCGACAGACGTTGCCGCCTCCCCCTGTGCGAGCAAGTCGACGAGCCACTCCTGCGTCGTGACGTTTGATTCGTCCACCGGGCTGCCCACGGGGATGTCCTTCGTGGCTACCACGACCTCCACGCGTTCACCGCCGTAGCTGTGTATCGCCGCCGCACGTGCCATGGCAGCCTCGGAATTGACCGATGCCGTATACGCGAACACACCCAGCACCGCGACAGCCGCGCAGACCGCGGAGATGATCGTCTGCTTGCGTTGTCTTGCCATGTCGCCTCCTCATTCGTCGCAGGTAACGCATGAATGACTATCGCTTGAAACGACCTGCCAAAACCACCCCGCAAAGTCTGCGCACTTCGCAGGCTCAGCCACGAGCTCATTCCGAGCCAAGCCAGAGCCAAATCAGAGCAGAATCAAGCCAAGAGCAGAGCCGCCCCGCTCGCGGCTCGATGGCACACGGCGAAACATGAATAGGCGCAGTAAGAGAACGAAGGCGGGCGTCAAGAGATTCCATTGCCCGTCCTGCGGGGTATCCACCATGCAGAGGTATGGCATGAGGCGAGGATGCTGCCCCTAATGCACGAGCGCCACTCTCCAAGAGGTCCCAAGAAGCAATAGTGCCAAGACAAGAATCGACGGTCGCGATTGAGAACATTACGAGCCTTGGACGGCCTCGTCCTCGGCAAGGTAGGGCATAGCAAACGTACGGGCGCGTCGGCGGGGACACCGCTCAGCGGCCACTCGCATCACCCCACAGCACGTTTCAGGAAAAAGGCCAGCAGCATCTCGCAAAGAGGATAAGTAAACCAAGTTACGAGCCGACGGGCGGCGGAATGGTGAGGGGCCGCGGTGTGTCACGACGCGGCGCTTGTCGTCCCTTCTCCGGCGCTCTGCATGCGAGCCTCCTCGTCAGCACGGACGCGATGGCGCATCAGCCAGCTCAAGACGACGTAAATCACAAAGGTCATGGGTGCCGTCGTCAAGAACGGCACTGCCACGATATGCGCTCCGTAGAGCCAGGCATTCACTGCCGTGACCGCGACGAGAGTGACTACGCCGCGCCAGTTGACCTGCTCGACACGGTCGAGCGGCAGATGTTTGCGTCCCACCTTCATCGGCCCGCGCACAACATAGTAATCGGTCATGAGCAGCACGCACCATCCGATGGTGAGAATCGACCCGATGGACATGAACGCGTTCACCTGGTCGAGGATGTTGCCGAAGATGAAGACCAACCCGATTGCGTTGGCGATGACGACCGCGGCTGCCCAGGGCAGCTTGACCCCAAACAGGGAGTCAAAGAGGTTCGAGACGGCATTGGCACCCCCGATGGAGTTCGAGGTCTCCACCTTCATCTGCGACAGGCAGATGATTGCAAGCCCGATACCGCCGGAGGCGAGAACGAGCGAGACGCCGGGGTTGGTGATGGCGGCATTTGCGGCACCTGCAGCGTCGTAGGAACCCGACGCCAGGAAGTACTGATAGGACTGGTCGAAGCCGTAATAGGTGATGAGTGCGCCGCAGATGTAGGTGACGACCGCGAACAGCGAGCCGACAAGGGATATCGGAACGAGGTCGCTCCGCTTGCGCGCGAAACGCGTGAAGTCGGCTGCGAATAGCGCGAAGAGCCCGCTGGTCATGATGGCGTAGTTGACGCCGTAGGAAAACCCCTGCATTGGCTCGACGCCGGGAATCATGATGCCGTGCGTGACCGCCTCGGCTATCTGCCCATGCGCGGCGATCAGATAGACAACGTAGCCCATGACACAGAATAGGGCGATTACGATAACAGCGTTCATGCGCGCAATGAACTTGGTCCCGAACAGAGAGAGGGCGATCCAGATGCACGAGATACACAGGAATAGCACCCATCGCGCCCAGGGAAGCGTAATGCCGAAGGCGAACAGGATTGCATTTCCGAGCTGTACCGTCCCCACGGCGAGCACGCCCACCAGTAGGAAGATCCAGATGAGCGAGCCCACCGCCGACCCTTTGGTCCCGAAGACATACATGCGCGAGGCGACATTGTTAGGAAGCCCCTCCTCGTAGGTGATGCGCCCGACGAGATAGCCGAGCACGAAGCTCAGCGCGAAGGTGATAGCGACTGCGAGCCCACCGAGCTGGCAGCCTGCGTAGAAGGCGACGATGCCGCCTCCCATGAGCTTGGAGAGACTTGAGACGACCCCCGAGAGAATCGAGGCAATGTCAGGCCAGGCCAGCCGGCTGCTCTCGGGTACCCGCTCGAAGAGCGACACCTGTGAGGTGGCTGCCGACGCCGTGCCATGACGCCGACGTCCTCCCTTGCCCGGTGCCCGCCCGCATGCAGGCACTTTAACCTCGGTGAGGGCCTTGCCCCGTACGCCTTCGTGCTGCTTTGGAACCCTCATATACTGTCCTCCACGTGAGTCTCTCTTTGCCCAGTCGTCTTGCCTCATCGTCCGGAGCGAAAGAACCGAATGCCGGGTAAGACGCCTGCGCGAAAAGAGCCGGGCGTGATGCGTCCAGCGTTTCTCGGAAACAGACAGGAGGAGACGGCCCCGCAGCGCCTCTCGCGCGTCGCGCGCAGGAGATACCGCAGGGCCGCAGCGCACCTGCCCGGTTCAGCTTCTAGACAAGGCCGACGGAAGCCAGGAGAATCATCACAACCAGCGCACACAGCCCGGCGCCGATGGAGATGGCCGCCGTGTGCTTGTAGGCGTTGCCGTGGTTGAGCCCCATGGCCGCAAACATGCCAAACATCGCGCCCGAGTTCGGCAGCGCACCGCCGATGGTGGCAGAGGTCGCGATGATCTTGGCAAGCGCTGCCGGATCGACGCCTGTAGCGAGGTAGGGTTGCAGGAAGTTCTGGGCAATGATGCCAACGGCTCCCGATCCTGAACCCATGATGCCGCCAAGGACGGCTGACATCGTGGCAGCAGAGACGTAGACGCCACCGGGCATGTTGAAGATTGCCTGGTAGATGACCGTGAAACCCGCAGATGCGGCAGCGACGGTGCCGACGCCAACGGCGGCAGAGGTGAACATCGCCGGGCCGATGGCATTCTTGGCCCCGTTGCTCAGTACGTCGCGCTGGCTTTTGATGTAGGGGTTGAAACAGATCATCGCGACGACGATGGCAACAGCCATGGCGACGTAGACGATGTTGGAAACACCGACAGCCGAGCCGCCGATAATGATGGCGATGAGCAAGACGAGCGGCAGCAGTGACAGGAACAGGTTCGGGCGTTTGGCCTCAGCATCGCCTTCGGCAACCTGGAGCGCGACTTCCTCATAGACCTCGCCCTTCTCCTGAGCGCGCTTCAGCGCGAACTTGATGTAGACGCACGAGACGGCGACGGCGACAACGGAGCCAGCAATGCCCATTATGGGCGCAGCCGTGAGCGAGACGCCACAGCCGTTGGCCGCGTTGATCCAGGCCACCGCCGGCACGCCGGGGATCATTGCCATCGTAAACGAGCATGCAGCAAGCGACCAAGCGGCGTTGAACAGGTGCCAGGGTATGTTGCATTCCTTGAACATCGGACGTGCCAGCGGGATGAGCGCAAACATGGCCACGAACATCGAGATGCCAGCGTAAGTGAGAATCGCGCCGACCGCCGCGATGCCCAGCAGCACCAGGTAGGCGCCCTTCGAGCCAACCTTGCTCATAATGGCGTGCGCAATAGAGGTCGCAGCTCCCGACTTGTCGATAAGCTCGCCCAGTATCGCGCCTCCCAAGAAGATGAAAATGTTCTTCTGAACGAAGCTCGCCAGACCCGTGACGTAGGAGCCCTTCGCTCCGATCATCGCGTCGGCAATGTTCATGCCGTTAGTGAGCGCGATGATGATTGCCGTAACGATGGACGTGACGAGCACGTTCCAGCCCTTCATCGCCGCGACGACGAAGAACACCAGCCCGACGATGATTCCTATGACTCCGATTACTTCCATAGTTCCTCGATCCCTCCTTGTGGGCTCGAATACAAACGAAGGGACGGCGTTGAGCTCGACGCTCTCCCTAACAGGATGAGGCCGCCCCTTGCTGTTGGTATTCCGTATCCGCCTTCTACGCCATGTCGTTGCGCGTCGCTCGCATGAGCTCGGCGTTGCTCGCAAACTTCATCTTCAGCTCGCTGCGGCCGATGCAACCGTCTTCGAACTGCTCGAGGTCCTCTTTGCCCTCGAACATGGTCCCGAGATGCCCGCGCTGACGGTTGAGCTCGATGGCCTCGTCGGCGTCATAGGGCACGAGCTGCTTCTTCTCTCGCTGGTTCCAAATGAGGTAATTCGGGTGCGTGAGCTCGGGATCGGGCATGCCCGGGCAGAAGCGCACGTCCGTGTACTTGGCTATGAGCTCCTCCATCGGACCAAAGTCGAAGGCACGTAGCGGGCAGCTCGACGCGCATACCGGCTTGAGACCCTGCTCCAATCGGTCGATGCACATATCGCACTTGTGCATCTTCTCTCCCGGCTCATCGCTCGCGAACTTCGGTGCGCCATAGGGGCAGGCCTCGTAGCACTTGCGGCAGCCATTGCACTTCTCGGCGTCAACGAGCACCGCGCCATACTTGTCCTCTTTGTAGATTGCGCCGGTCTCGCAGGCCTTCAGGCACGCAGGGTCATCGCAGTGCGCGCAAGGGAACGCTAAATTGTGAATGCGGACGTCGGGGAAGGTTCCCGTCTCCCATTCGTAGACACACATGAGCTTCTCCGCGCCCGGCTCGATACCGTTCCAATCCTTGCAGGCGATATCACACGCCTGGCAGCCGTAGCAACGGTTCTGGTCGAAGTGAAAACCGTACTGCGTCATCGTTCTGCGCCCCTTTCCGCCAATGCCGCTCGCATGTCAATTACGCCTTGCGCCCCGCGCAAACCGCCGCGCTGTGCCTCGGTGCCAAAGCCCTCGATGTCTCCATCGGCGACCTTCTCCACTTCGCACAGTCCGCTCGTGAGTAGGGTGCCTAAGATGTTGGGCAGGTGCTCGTCGTCGAGCAGGATGTTCGGTGCGCCACGATGGTCCATTCCAAATGGGTTGAGCATGGTCTTACCGTCTCCGCCCTGGAACCAGGCACCATGGTGGACAGCTGCCGTGCCGGGCATCATGCGGTTGGTGACGTAGGCAGCGAGCGTCATCTCGCCGGTCTCGGAGAAGACGCGCACGAGGTCACCGTCCTTGATGCCGCGCGCCTTCGCATCCACGCCCGAAATCCACACTCCATGGCGGTAGCAATCCTCGCGCAGGAAGGGATTGTCGTCATTGGACGAGTGCTGGCGGTACACCGACACCGGCGTGACCAGTGACAGCGGATAGGTGCGTGCTCGCCAATTGTAGAAACCATCCTTTGCCGCCGTGGCGATGCCGGCATCCACATAGCTTGGCTGCCAGACGGGCATCGGGTCGAAATGCCCACGCCATTTCGTCTTGGTGAGGTCGTTGTGTTTAACGTAATTCGATGAGAACTCGATCTTGCCCGATTCAGTCTGGAAGGGGTTTCCGCCCGACTCCAGCACCGACTTGTACGCGTAGTAGGGCGTGTCGATGGGAATGCGGACAACTGGCTTTTTGACGAACTCATCGAAGGGCTTTACCTCCTCGACGTCCATCGCATCGAAGATGGGACCGTACTCCTCGTACCATTTGTCATAGGCTTCGCGGTATACCTCGCGCTGAGCAGCGGTCCAGTTCTCGACCGAGACGTCTTTCAGGCGTGGGTTGTACTCCTCGGCAACGCCAAGGCCCTTGGCAATCTGGGTCCAGACCCACTCGCGACTCCTGACCTCGCCGGGGTACTCGCAGCCCTCATCGCAGAACAGGAAGTAATTGCGCATGCCCGAGGGTCCAGAGACGAAGCGCTGGTGCCCGTACATATACTGGTCCATGCCCTCGAATTGCCAGATGGGCGCCGGCAGTACAATGTCGAGGAATTCCATGGAGGGCTGGTTGACGTGCCATTGCCATCCCCAGTTGAACTCCGTGTTGGCGAAGCCACCCATACGCTTGTTAGTGTCGTGATGGTTGTTAACGTAGTTGTTGTCTATGATGAGCATCTCGACGTGCGGCAGCGGCGCATCATCGGAAGGCGATCCGATGCGATGCCGAAACTCGTCCTCACTCATGAGCCCGTTGTAATAGAGATCCTGACAGTGCAGCAACTCGGTGAGCTTGTTGTTGTTACAAAGCTGGGGGATCTTGTAGTCGGAGGGTGCCTGGTGAAAATCGGCCGTGGGGGTCGGAATGCGGCCCGGGGTGGGCAGTGCCGAGCCGGTCTGGCAGCCACCTGGGCAGGCAAGATTTCCGGTCATGGTCTGCAGCAACATAGCCGCAGCAGCGGAGTACTCGCCAAGATGACGTTTAGCGCACGAGTAGAAATACTGCAGGTGCACCGGTCTAGTGGTGCCGTACAGCCGCGCAAACTCACGGATGGTCTCGGCGGGAATTGCGCAAATGGGAGCCGCCCATTCGGGGGTCTTCTTAATGCCGTCTTCGCCCTCACCCATGCAATAGGCGCGCCATTCCTCGAAGCCGTCCTTTTCGACCCATTTGTCGACGTAGTCGTGGTCGTAGAGGTCCTCCTCGAAAAGCACCTGCGCGACGGCAAGCATCATCGCTAGATCAGTGCCGGGGCGGATTGGGATCCACTGGTCGGCGAGCACCTCGCTGGAGGCAGTGTAGCGCGGGTCGATGACAATCGTCTTGCAACCGTACTCGTGGGCAAGCTCGAAGTAATAAGAGGTCGGACCAAACCAGTCGACGACCGGGTCCATGCCCCACATAACAATGAGCTTGGAGTTGAACAGGTCGGGCGCCTCAAAGCCGGGCAGCGCCGGGCTCTCGCCGGAAACCATAGACTTGGTAAGGTCGAAGCCGAGAAAGAAGTTCTCCCCGGCGGTGTGCCCGGAGGTGGAGTGGTCGCCCCAGAAGCCGAAGCCCGCGTCGTACCACTTGGCCAGTGGGAAGCCGTTCTTGCCGAAGCTGCCGTATTGGCAGTGGAAGATCCCGTAGGGGCCATACTTGCCCTTTATCTCCTTAATCTTCTCGACGATGGTGTCGATTGCCTCCTCCCAGCTGATCTGCACGAAATAGCCATTGCCCGGCCCCTTCTTGCCGATGCGCTTCATGGGATGAAGCAGACGGGTCTCACCGTAGAGCTCCTTTTTCCAAGCATGACCCATCGGACACGGGCGCATCTGGACCATGCCTTTCCACTCGTTCTCGTAACCGACGTCCTCGCGGCAGTTGCCAGGGTTCACGGAGTCGTCGGGTTCGATTGCGACGAGCTTGCCGTCCTTCTCGTGGCACTTGAGGATGCACGCAGCATCCCAGCATCCGTTCGCGGGGCAGGTAGTGTAGAAAATCCGCTCACCCTCATGGCGCTTTGCCTTCGCCTGAGCGGGGTCTCGCATGTCCATTCCCTCTCCTCTTTCTCGAAGTGGCCCCAGAGTGACGCGAGTCGCGCCTCGGCGGGGTCCCATGCCGTTTCGGAAAGGGACCGCGCCGTGGCCTTTGGCCGAGGTCCCTCTCTATACACATCGAGAATACGAAGTGATTGGAATCTATGGATGTCCGTAGGCGATTTGGACGTTCGAAAATAGGTCGGCCGCTGTCAACAGAATCTCAGCATGCCAAGGTTCGATGACAGCGGCCGACGAATGCGTTTAACGACATGTAGGCTGGCGGTCCAGTGCCGACAGGATCACTTATCTGCAGTTCCCTTGAAGTAACTCTTTGGCACGTCATCGATGACGAATTGCCGGAACTCCATGGCGAGCGCCGAAATGGCGTGGTTCTGCTTCCACATGAGGTTGACGGGATAGCGCATCGGCTCGGTGTCGACCTTGAACCATAGAATTCCAGGGTCCAGTCGGTGCGCACGCGCAACGCATTGCGGCACGGAACCCCATCCCAGCCCCGCCTTCACGCCGTTAATCATCGCCTCATGGGTATCGAAGCGAGCGACGAGGTTGTGATCGTTGAGGGATAGTCCGTAGCGCTCGCGGAAATAACGGTTGCCGACCATATGCCGCCCCGACTCCCACTCGTATATAATCATCGGCCATTCGAGCAGAGTTTTCACGCTTACGGGCTGGACGGCCGTGTTATAGGGATGCCGGTCGGGAGCGCAGAACTCGAGCACGCTGTATCCCAGCGTCTCAACCTCGGTCTCGGGCACAGCTGGCTGATTTTCCACGAGGGCGAAGTCGAGTTTACCCTCCTTGACCTTGCGCACGAGCTCGGGCTCGTATCCCGCCTCCAAGTGCACGAGGGCGTTGGGGTGCTTCAGGTGGAACTTCGCGACAAGCCCAGGCAGCAGGGCAACGCCGTCGTTCAAGCTCATGCCAATCTCGAGAGTGCTGTCAAATCGCTCGTCGTTTGCCGCGAGCTCGGCGGCGAGTGAGGCTTCGAGCTGACTTACTTGCTTTGCATAGCGGGTGACAATCTGACCGGCTTTGGTCGGGACGAGCCCGGTCGATGTACGCATGTAGAGAGGACGGCCATAGGATGCCTCAATGCTGGCGAGCTTTTGAGAGAGACCGGTACGCGACATGTAGAGCTCATCCGCTGCCCTAGAGATGCTATGCGTCTTTTCGAGCGCCAGAAAGATCTCGATGACGTCGACTTGCATACGAATTCCCCCTCACTCCCTGCCCGCCCGCCAAACGCCTTGCGGGAGCCCGGCTCCTGGAAAGCTCGCCGCTCCCGTGCACCGGACAAGCATTCACCCATTCTATTCCACAAGGGCACATGTCCGCCACCGTGCGATACGGTCCGACGGATTGCGCCTTTCCTGCGGAACCAACAGGTCACGCAACGGTACGTGAGCCTCCGACGCCTTCTCCCATCAGACAGAGATGTTCGACAAACTCGCCGAAATCCGCACAATAGCCGATGGCAAATTCTCGGAAATGTTGAACGGCCGACGACTCATGGAGCGCCGGCTGCTGAAATATTGGCACACCTTTTGACCTATTGTTCCTAAACGCAGAGCCGCCCCGCTCAAAGACTCGCGGAGCACACCAGATTTTGGGCATAAAAAAGCCGCACCCGAAGGGGGTGCGGCTTTGCACGTCTGTTCGTTTTGCCGGCTCGCCTACTTTATAAGCATCGTCGCTGCCGGGAAGCAGAACGCGAAGATGAGCAGGACGCAGATGAGCACGGAGAACACGGTCACGACGACGCGCTTGCGCTTTTCCGCCTTCAACCTGCGGTATTCTTCCGCGCGCGCTGCCTCGACCTTGTCGTGCTGTGTTTGCTTTTTGTATTTCTGTGCCATGTGCTTTTGTCTTTCTACCTGTTGAAACGGTCGCGGCGGTCTTCGCTCGCGTTGTCCAGCATCGCCTCGCGCAGCTCGTCGTTGTCAACGTTGGCACGGATGCGCTCGCGCAGCTCGTTGGCACGCGCGACAATGCCGTCACGATCGACGCCGGAAACGTGCGTGAAGTTGTCGTACAAGATCTTGCCGTCGATCATCGTCATCTTGACGTTGTCCTGGTTTGCCGTGTAGATGACCGCGCTTTCGGGGTTGTTGGTCGGGTTCTGGTGCGAGTTGTGCAGGTCGACTGCGATGATGTCCGCCTTCTTGCCGATCTCGAGTGAGCCGATACTGTCCTCGATGTGCAGCGCGCGGGCGCCGTTGATGGTCGCCATGCGAAGCATCTGGTCGGAACGCAGGTGGATGCGCCGGTCGGGGCTTGTCGCGCGGGTGATCATCAGGCCGGTGTGCATCTCGTCGATCATGTCCGTCGTGTCGACCGCCGCAGGGGAGTCGGTGCCGAGCCCGACGGTGATCCCTGCCGCCAAGAACTTGATGAGCGGCGCCGAGCCCATGCTGAGTTTTGCGTTGATGCGCGGGCAGTACGCGATGTCCACGCCCTTTTCCGCAAGAGTCGCGATATCCTCGTCGTCCACGTGCACGCAGTGCACGGCCAGCATCTCGGGAACGTCCAGGATGTCCCAGTTCGAGACGTACTTGACCGGCGAGACGCCTGCGGGCAGCCACGGCGGGTACGCCTCGCTCAGGAGGTGGTTCTCGTGCTCGGACGTGTGGACGGAAAACGGCGAGGAGCCGTAGCGGATGAAGTCGTCTTCCTCGTGGCTGCCGGCAAGGTGCATGGCAACCGGCATGCCCTTCTCGTTGGCATAGCGCGCGATGGAGCTGAACACCTTGGGGTGGCACGAGTAGATGGGGCCGGACGCGATGCCAAACTGGATACGCGGACTCGTGTCCCGCTCGCGCCAGGCGTTGATGTCGTCGATGCCCTCCTGCACGACGGCGTCGGCATGGTCGCCGTGGATGGTCATGACCTCGCGGTAGATACGGGCGCGCAGGCCGATTTCGGATGCGGCCACGAAAGAGCTGCCCGTCGAGGTGATGTCGGCGATGGTCGTGATGCCGGACGCGACGGCCTCGAGCGAGCCCAGGCGCGCCGAGTCAATCCAATCCTGCGGCGTGAAAAGCACCTCGCGGCGCAGGACCGCGCGTTTCCAGTCGGAATACGGCAGGTCGCCGAACATGCCGCGCAGCGCCGTGTAGCCCAGGTGCGTGTGCACGTCGACAAAGCCCGGCATGAGCGCAGAAAGCCCCATGTCGTGCACTTCCTCGTCCGGGTACTTGGCCTTCAGGAACTCGGCAGGGCCGACATCGGCAATCTCGTCCCCTCTGACGAGCACGGCACCGTCTTCGATGAACGGGGCGGTAACCGGTATGACGTACTTCGCAGTAAACAGCATCGTGTTCTCCCGTTACGCTTTCTTGGCGTCTTTCTTGCTGGCGTCTTTCGTATCCGCATCGTCGTGCTTTGCGGCACCCGTTTCCTTTTTGTCCCACGGCATGCGACGCTTGGCGCCCTTCTGCTCGGCCTGGGCCTTCTCGCTCAGCGCGATTTGCTGGTCGAGCTTGCGCTTCTCGCTCTTCGAGAGATGCTGGGCACGCGCTTGCTGCGCCCTGCGCAGGGGACGAATCTTCTTGAAGTCGATGAACAGCGCGAAGATGATGGCCGCATATCCGATGACGATGCCGGCAATGCTGAGCGGCTGCATGAGGTCGTGGAACTGCTGCGAGACCTCGCCGTTATTGCCGTAGATCGAGGCAAGCCACGACCCGAGCACGCACACGACAGCGACGATGAGCGAGACGACCCACCAACGGCGCCATTTCTTGTACTCGGGCAGCGCCTGCGTGCCCACCGTGAGCAGCGCCTCGCGCTTGCGGTCCTGCGCGGCCTCGGCCTTCTCCTTCTCTTTGCGCTCCTTGTCCTTTTGCTTCTTGCGGGCGCGGTCGGTGGTCATGGACACGGATGCGGCCGCGGGCCTGACGAGCTTTGCCGAGCTCGCAGACTTGCGGGTCTTGCCCTTGGGCCGTTCCTGATTGCGCGGATTCATCGGGTTACGTTGAGTCATTCAGTGCTTACCTTTCAAAAACCTCTCGAAAAAGCATCGGCGGTGCAAACGTCGCGCTACGCCTGGGCGGGGACGAACTTCTCACCCGTGATGAGCTCGTAGGCCTGGATATACTTCTGGGACGTCTTCTCGATGATGTCGGCGGGAAGATGCGGCGGGTTGCCCGTGCGGTCCCAGTTGGCGTTGAGCCAATCGCGCACGAACTGCTTGTCAAAGCTCGACTGGCTCTTGCCGGGCTCGTACTCGTCTTGTGGCCAAAAGCGCGACGAGTCCGGCGTGATGACCTCGTCAGCCAAGGTGAGCTTGCCGTCGACCAGGCCAAACTCGAATTTCGTGTCGGCGATAATGATGCCGCGCTGGGCCGCATAGTCGGCGGCCGTCTGATAGATCTTGAGCGAGGCGTCGCGGAGCGCGGCCGCGTCTTTCTCTCCCAGCATCTCCACGGTGCGCTCGAACGACACGTTTTCGTCGTGATCGCCGATCTCTGCCTTGGTGGAGGGAGTGTAGATTGGGGTGGGCAGCTTGCTGGAGTTCACGAGGCCGGCCGGAAGCTCGACACCGCAGACCGTGCCGGACTTCTCGTATTCTTTCAGGCCCGAGCCGGCAAGGTAGCCGCGCACGATGCACTCAACCGGGAACATCTCGGCCTTGCGCACCAGCATGAAGCGGCCCGCGAGCCAGTCTTTGTACGGCTGGAATTCCTCGGGTAGGTCGGCGACGTCGCTCGAGATGAGGTGGTTGGGAATCACGTCCTTGAGCAGGTCGAACCAGAACAGCGAGATGCGCGTGAGCACCTCGCCCTTGTATGGGATCTCGTCTTCCAGGATGTAGTCGAACGCCGAAATACGGTCAGAGGCGACAATAAGGAGCTTGTCGCCCAAGTCGTACAGGTCACGGACCTTACCCTGGGAATCAGGACGCAGTGCAATCTCGCTCACCGTAAAAACACCCTCTCTTGGTCATGAACATACGTATCGTTATTGTATGCGTACTAGCGCTTAGATTCGTCGTTATCTTTCTTGGACGGCAGGGGCACGCGGATGCCAAACAGGGTCAACTGCTGCGGGCCGACCTTCCACTCGCCCGTCAGTCCCTTGCCGTGCTCGGAAGCCTTGCGGCGCTCGCGCTGCTGGCGCTCCTGCAGCCGACGCAGCTTGTCTTGCTCTTTACGCTGCTTTTCGAGCTCCTTTTTTGCGGCGCGTCTCATGCGGCGCTCTTGCGCGCGCTTGTCCGCCGGGTCGATCATGGAGGGATCGAGCGGGGAGAGCGGCAGGTTGAGCGTGAACGTGGATCCCTCGCCCAGCGTGCTGTCCACCGAGACGGTGCCACGGTGCTGGTCGACCACCTCGCGCACGAGGGCAAGTCCGATGCCGAGGCCGCCGCTATTGCTGCGGGCGGTGTCGGCGCGCCAGAAGCGGGAGAAGACCTTCTTCAGGTCCTTCTCCGCGATGCCCACGCCCGTATCGGCAACCGAGACCGACGCGTACCCGTTGTCGCGGCGCAGCTCGACCGAGATGCCGCCGCCTTCCGGCGTATAGCGCACGGCATTGGACACGAGGTTGACGACGGCCTGGTGGATCAGGTCGCGATCGCCCTCGATGTAGATGTCGTCTTCGATGTCGGTGAGAAGCGAAAGCCCCGAAGACTCGATGAGGGCCTCTTGCGACATGGCGAGCCCCGAGACGAGCTCGCTTAGGTCGATGGTCTCTACCTTGAGCTCGGTCGTGCCGTTCTCGAGGCGGTTCAGACGCAACAGGGCCTCGACCAGGCGCCCCAATCGACGGGTCTCCGAGGAGATGGTGCCCATGTGCTCCTGGTCCGCCTCGAACACGCCGTCTTGGATAGCCTCGACCGTTGCCTGGATGGCCATGAGCGGCGTGCGCAGCTCGTGCGCGACGTCGCCGATGAGCTGTCGCTCGAGGTCGCGGTCGCGCTCGATGGCATCCGCCATCTCGTCGAAGTTCTCGCCCAGCTGCTCGAGGTCGCTGTCGCCGCGCAGGTTCGTGCGCGCCGACAGGTCGCCTTCCTTGATCCGCTTGGCGGTCTTGGAAATCTTGTCGATGGGCCGGCCAAAGCTCGCCGCAAAGTACAGGCCCAGAAACACGGAGAGCACAAGGGCGATGATGCCCGCGATGATGAGGATGACGAAGAGCTCCTCGTCGCC
>OLRR01000439.1_pt1 | contig 32900 bp, 29 predicted proteins | sample 1671941 | NCBI WGS metagenome assembly OLRR01 (sample SAMEA3136628, study PRJEB25190) | human gut metagenome
GCATTTTGCAGGCGTCGGCCTTTTTCCGTTGTCGAAAAATTACAGATGCAAATGTGCTTAATGGATTCTTCAAGAGGCTTGAGATTTACCCGGAAATGAAAACAGAGCGCTTCACAGCAGTGAAACGCTCTGTTTTGTATGAGTATCATCGGATTTGCGTGCGCCGGAGCTTCATGCTGTATTGCTCAGAAATCCGGATGAAGCAGTTCCGCGGCAGCCGGAGATTATTCGTACAGCGGGAACTTCTCGGTGAGTGCCAGAACGCGTGCGGAAATCTCGTCCTTCTTCTCATCGTAGTGATAGATGCAGTCTGCAATGCAGTCCGCGATGACCTTCATCTCTTCCACGCCCATGCCGCGGGTCGTAGCGGCCGGGGTGCCCAGACGAACACCGGAGGTGATGAACGGGCTGCGCTTCTCGCCCGGAACGGTGTTCTTGTTGGCGGTGATGTGAACCGAATCCAGACGCGCCTCCAGATCCTTGCCGGTGCACTCCTCGTCGGTCAGATCAACGAGCAGCAGGTGATTGTCGGTGCCGCCGGAAACCAGCTTGACACCGCGTGCCTGCAGCTGTGCAGCCATAGCCTTGGCATTCTCGACGATCTTGCGTGCGTACTCCTTGAACTCCGGCTGCAGTGCCTCACCGAAGCAAACCGCCTTGGACGCGATAACATGCTCGAGCGGACCGCCCTGGGTGCCCGGGAATACAGCGGAGTTAATGCGCTTTGCCAGAACAGCGTTGTTGGTCAGGATCAGGCCGCCGCGCGGACCGCGAAGCGTCTTGTGGGTGGTGGTGGTAACAACGTCAGCATACGGCATCGGGTTCTGGTGCTGACCGCCGGCAACCAGACCGGCAATGTGCGCCATATCGACCATCAGGTAAGCGCCGTAGCCATGTGCGATCTCGGCCATTTTCTCGAAGTCGATGGCACGCGGATATGCGGATGCACCTGCAACGATCAGCTTCGGGCGATGCTTCTTGACAGCCTTCTCAAGCTCAGCGTAGTCGATGAAGCCATCCTCGTTTACGCCGTAGGAAACAAAGTGGTAGTTCTTGCCGGACTGGTTGACCGGAGAGCCGTGGCTCAGGTGACCGCCCTGAGACAGATCCATACCCATAACAGTGTCGCCCAGATCGAGCAGAGCGAAGTAAACCGCAAGGTTGGCCTGTGCACCGGAGTGCGGCTGAACATTCGCATACTTTGCACCGAACAACTCACATGCGCGCTTGATTGCGATGCGCTCTACCTTGTCAACAAATTCACAGCCGCCGTAGTAGCGCTTGCCGGGAAGACCCTCAGCGTACTTATTGGTCAGCACGCTGCCCATAGCAGCCATAACGCCGGGAGAAACGATATTTTCGCTGGCGATCAGCTCGATATTCTGGCGCTGACGGTGCAGCTCCTCGTTCATCGCACTGCCCAGCTCGGGGTCGATCGACTGGATCATACCGATGGAATCCATCATTTCTTTGTACATTTGAACTACCTCCAAGCTTTAGTAGTATAAAGTTCTCTTTGACTATACCATTGCCCTTCTAAAAAAGCAAGTCGATTTTACGAAAAATATAACCAAAAATGAAGGATTGTAAAAAGCCTCCTGCAAAAATAAAAAAGGCAGGCTGCCCTGCCTTTGCTCAGATGTTCTGATAGAACAGTCCGTCCCTCGTGCAGTACCACAGCAGCATACCGTGCCGAATATAGGGCAGACGCACGTCTAATCCCCATTCCGGGTACTGCTTTTTGACGATCATCGTGTCTCCGGTGAGAAATGCAACGAACGAGATGTAGTGCTCGCGGTGCATTTCATGCGGTGCGGTGATATACCATTCGCCGTCGCTGTGCTCAATTTGCAGTGCATTTTCCTCGTCCGGTTTGTGCATAACGAGGTTGGTCAATTTTGCACCGCAGCAGGTCACATCTGCGTCATCGGTCGAGAACAGCAGGTTGCCGCAGGCCGGACAGCGGTAAAACCGCATTTTCTTCATATTGCCGTTAGTCATATCGTTTTCCTCCAGATCGCCTCTCAGCAGGGCTTCGGTGTCCACGCCGAGGGCCTGTGATAACAATGGGAGAAGCGAGATATCGGGAGCACCGCCGCCGCGCTCCCATTTGGATACCGCCTTGTCGCTGACGCTAAGCTGTTCAGCCAGCGCAAGCTGTGTCAGTCCCAGTTTTGTCCGCATTGTACGGATTAGTCTGCCGGTTTTTACCTGATCCATTCGGATCACCTCCCTTGCGTTCTATTATACGGAAAACGGAGGAGAATACAATGAACGCTCCGTAGAGTTGCGGAAAATTGAGAATGGAGAATTAACGTAAGAGCGAACCTGCGGCATCCTGCTCCCAAACTTATCGGGAACACTTTTTCCGCTCGTTTATAGCGGTTTTCTGCACTTTTTAATTTGTTTCACTTACTCTTTGGCGCTCTTATCTCCACTGTTTCCGGGTGCTCCAGTGCCGTATGTGGTAATCTATGTGGTCAAAAACGCTTCCCGCCCGGTTTCCGGTGAACTGTCACCGGTGTCGGGCGGGAAGCGTTTTGTGTTTCAGACCGTCTGCATTGTAACTCTGAGCAGGCAGTTGTGCAAGTTGTTTCTACGCAGACAGCAACTCAAAGGTTGAGCCGCAATAGACAAAGAATAACCTCACACATTTGCCTTCTGGAGATAAAACTCACTCTCCGCAACTCGCGTCACAAAATCATACTCCGGCCGCGTTGCCTTTGAGGGCGAAATATTGTAACGCTTAAACACCGAACGAAAATATGCGAAGAATTCCTTGTCTTCCTCTGCCATCGGTGCAACCCAGCCGTTCTCGGCACCATGAGATTCAATTTCCTCTAACGCTGCCATACGCTCTTTATCCATGTCAGTTGCTCCTTTCGGTGAACTTTCACCTGTACAAGCGGAAATCGTTTTGGACTGCCTAAATTGTAACTCTAATGGTAGGGGTGTGCAAGTGGTTTTCTGGGAGGATAGCAGCTCAAAGGTTGAGCCGCTATAGACAGAGAATAGGCAGGTAGATAGGCAGAGGTACTTTTCTTGCTCCCTGGGTATAAATCCCTTAATACAGGCATAATAGTAAGGGATTTATGGCACAGCCTATTGACTATTCTCTTATTTTTCGATATTATTTAAGGGAAAACGAAGAGAGGTGAGGGAATGAGAACCTTCAATTACTCCGCAATCAAGGAGCAGAAGTGGGACTCGGATGTTCTTGGCCTGATTGCGGCCATATACAAGGAAGCCGGCAAGCAGGAACTGTATTTGAAGCAGCGCCCGGAGGAACTCGAAAAACTCGTGGAAATTGCCAAGATACAGAGCACCGAGGCATCAAATGCCATCGAGGGCATCGTCACCACGAGTACCCGAATCCGGCAACTCGTCGAGGAGAAAACCACGCCGAGAAACCGTGACGAGCAGGAAATTGCTGGATACCGCGATGTGCTGAGTATCATTCATGAGAGCTTTGACGCGATACCAATTACGCAGAACTATATCCTGCAGCTTCACAAAATCCTGTACAGCCACATGAATAACCCGCTTGCGGGCCGCACAAAAAGCGTGCAGAATTATATCACTGCCACCTATCCGGACGGTCATGTGGAAACACTGTTTACGCCGCTTGCCCCTTATGAAACGCCGGAAGCGCTGGACAGAATCTGCGAGGAATACAACCGTGTGATTGGAAATATGGAACTGGAACCATTGATTGCAATTTTGGTTTTTGTCCATGACTTTCTGTGCATCCACCCCTTCAATGACGGAAACGGAAGAATGAGCCGCTTGCTCACGACGCTGCTTCTGTACCGAAACGGCTTTTATGTCGGCAAATATACCTCCCTCGAAGCCAAAATTGCTAAAAACAAGGACCTGTACTACAACGCGCTTGCACAGGCGCAAACCGGCTGGCACGAAGGCACCGAGGATGTAGTGCCCTTCGTCAAGTACCTGCTCGGGACGATCCTTGCCGCCTACAAAGACTTTGAAGATCGTATGGCACTTGTGGAAACCAAGCTGCCTGCACTAGAAATGGTGCGCAGAGCAAGCAAGAATAGAATCGGGCGGTTCAATAAGCAGGACATCCGGGAACTCTGCCCAACGCTCAGCGACAGTTCCATAGAGGGAGCCTTGCGAAAACTGGTCGTAGCCGGTGAACTGAAAAAGGAAGGACGCGGGAAGAATACCTGCTATTTCAGGCTAAATTAGATTCCGTTCAATAGGAGCAACTTTTTAGAGGATCGCACCTGTTCATACGAGCAGATGCGATACATTTTACCGGCTTAAAAGACCGTGTACAGTAGAGCTATAGACAAAGAAGAATCAATTTCCGCAGTAAGCATGAATAACCTGTGTAATGAACTTTGCTGTGCCTTTACCACCAGCTCTGTCTGAAATGCTCATCAGCCACAATATACGAAGAAAGTGAAAATGATTCTTGACAAGCCGTAAGGCAATTCATATAATTGTATTTGTACACGAGAAAAGTTAAAAGCGCATCGATTCGGTATATAGATTTTGTTTCACGATTTATATATTCCGGTCATATTGTATTTTCAACGGTTCTCTTGTACATATCAAGAGAGCCGTTTTATTTTGCTTCAAGACAGGAGGGATTTCCATGGATACGGCATTTATGCGAAAAACATTTGCGCTGATCGCAAAAGGATTGATTGAGAAAGAACAGCTTCTGCAGACGGAACCGACAAGGTATCCCTACAGCAAAGCCATGCAGCATGGGATCAACATGTTTTTGGCCGCAAGTCAATGGGCGGGGAGCCAAGCCGCTGTCGAGTATCCCGACGAGGTCTCTTTCCTTACGCATTTTATCACCAGACCTGTTGAGAAATGGTTCGATACATGGGAATCGGGAGCTGTCGAGCAATTGCATCTTCAGGAAGAGCCGTTTTATGCCTATGACGCCTTTGCGTATCAAAAAGCCGGTAACGTATATGTTCCCAGCTCGGATTGCTATGAGTTCCTGGAAACGCAGGACAGTGACATCATGAATGGAACAGATGAGCGTATTCTCTATGAAAAAATAATTACGTTAAGTCAAGAAGATTACTGCAGGGTCAGAAGATATATCATCGAGCATCCGATTATCACACTCGAGGATAGGCGCACCATGTCTCTTGAGCTGGCCGATGATCCGATGGCCAGAGATGCCTTCCAGTTTGCCTACGAGGAAATTACGGAGGAAAGCTACCGCTGTCCTCGGTGCGGATGGACGATGATGCAAGGAAAATACGGATACAGCTGTCATTCGACGCATTGCACAGATACCCTCCCCGAACTCACGGATGAGATGAAGCTGGATATTTCGGCTGGTGATCTCTATCGGTTAAAGAAAGGCATTATGCGGTATTTTGCCGCGCCGGGAAAGCTTGAACTTGAAATTGCGGCGTTTTGTGAGAAAAAGGAACTTCGATGGGCGTTGTGGCCGCAGATGGACCGCTATGATGTGGAGATCCGGTTCCCTGACGGGGATATTTGGGAAATCGATGCAAAGGCATATCGAAATCCTATCGCGCTCCGCACGAAGATTCAGAATGACGGTGGATTTCCTTCCGGGGACTATGCGCGCGGCTATTTTGCGATTCCCAACGAATATACGGTCAATCAGCGAAACTATACCGCGATCATCAACTGCGTACTGAAGGATCAAAAGAATGTAGAGTGCGTGACTCTGAAGACGCTGAAAACCGCAATTACGAAGAAGGAGGCAGCATGCAATGATGAATAAGAGCAGGGACGGCTGGTACGCTCCTCTTGCGGCACGATTTCAAGGCATGGAAGAGCCTATGCCGCTTGCCAGATTTGCGGCGATCGAAGCGATTCTGCATTTGCTTGCCTTGAATGCACCGGCCACCGATCCGGCAAAAGCCTATCTGTTATTTACCCAATATCAGCTTATTGGCACAACGGCGTGTACGGCTATGGAACACACCTTGCAGCAGGCCCGGCACACATTGGGTTACTATCGTTCTCAAAAATACTGGCAGGATGATTTGCGGGCATATCAGGATCCGAAATATGATGCAGTTCGCGCTTTTTCGTTTGAGAAATCGGGGGAAAGTCGTTCGTTTTCCAAAGCAGAGGGGGAATATCCCTATCCGTATAAGCAGCGCCAAAGGGAGTGGGAACGATTTTGGACGGAAAGACTTGAAGAAGCCAAGCCGACTTCTTATGCCGGAGCCGGAACATATCGCTATCCGTATCTGAATCTGGAAACCGGGGAAACCGAAACTGTTTCAGTCAGATTTGACAGTGACTGTACCGCACCCGTTCCACCGGGAATTCCTGAAAAGGGACGCAGTGAACCAATTTCCGTCACTCTGGACGAACTGCTGAACACCGCAAAGGAAATGGCCGGGATGCATCCCGGTGACCCGTGCTGCGAGATTTTATCGACCAATATTCTCAAGCAGATCAATGAGGCTTCCGTCAGTACATGTACGAAGCTCACGATTGTTGAGGTCGTCAATATCGTTGGCATGGTTGGCGCGGGCAAATCCACGCTGATCAAGGTGTTGGCATTTTGGTGTCATAAAAATGGGTACCGGATGACGATCGTTGTTGACACGGTAGCCGAAGTCATGAACCTGCAGAAATATTTATCAGCCTTTGGGGTTGAGGCAAGCCCGTTGATTGGCCGCGGTGAAAGGCTAAAATATATCAATCAGGTCGCGCAGCCCTGTGAGACCTGTTTGCCGGCAGAATTTTCTCAATACTTAACGCCGTTATGTTTGGTTGATGGGATGGATGCGCAGCATAGTGAAGCGGTCGCTTTCGGCAAAGAGCCATGCTACGCCCTGAAAAAAGGGAACAAGAATCACCTGTGTCCGTATTTTCATCAGTGCCTGGGCACCAGAATGCTCCGTGAATGCTATACCGCTTCCGTTGTTATCACAATAGTTGCGGGCTTTGCGGCATCTCGGGTAGGAGCGCAGCGGGAAACCTTTCTGGAGTTGGTAATGCGCGGCTTTGATGTGGTCGTCTTTGATGAAAGCGACAGAGTTCAAAAAACGCTTGATCACTTTTTTATGCCGGAAACGAGCTTTAATAGCTATATCCGCGAATGTGCCGAAGATTGCAGCGCCTATATGCGGCTGAGCAGCAAACGCAGAGAGGAGAATCTGGCCGAGCAGAGATACGATGAAATGCAGCGCCAGAGCGTGACAGTCCTGAGCTGTCTCGTAAAATCTCTGCACCATGAATTGGGTACATGGAAGAAAATTGCGCATGGCGATCCTTTCTCGGCACTTACCCTCTTAGAGGATATGTACCGGGATGAGTCGGAATATAGAATTCCATATGCCGTCTATCAAGCCATCTATGACCTGATCGATATGCAGGATGAAGACGGCATCCGTCAAGGTACGCTATGGGCCGTTCTTGAGAGCTCCTGCAAGAGTACCGACGAGACGTTCTTTAACCAAATGTACCGCGTTTGGCTGAATGAGCTGGGCGATGATTTTTCGCGGTCTGAGAAGGATAAAGTGAAACAAATCCAAGATGCCCGCATCAAGCTTATTTTGCGGCTCATTTATTTTGATCACTTTATCCGAGACCTCAGCGATGCGTATGAGGCTAGCCATGAAACCTCTTACGGACAAAATGAGCTGTTCGGATTCCTGCAGACCCGTTTTCGGCAGCAGCAGTATTTCCTACCCTCTGCGCTGTGCGGCAACCTGTTCGGCCTGAAAAAGACAGACGACGAAGACATTATTCTGTTCCGCCAGTTCGCGTTTGGCCGAAGCCTGATGAAGGATCTTCCGTATCTGCGCACTGACGCACAGGGCGATCCTGCGGGTCCTCATGTGATCATGCTGTCCGGTTCCAGCTGGGCGGAGGGCTCCTATGAGTACCACATCAATCGGCCGGTGAACTATATCCTTGAGGCAGATTGTGAGAAACGCGCATTTTTAGAGAAAACGCGTTTCTTTGAATCCGGTTTTCCGGAGCGTATTTCCGGTGCGTCGGATGATCAGCGCATGGTGCAGCTGCGGTTTGCGACCGAACGGACTGTCGATCTGATCGTCAGAGAATATGAGAGAAGGACCGGGAAGATCCTGTTGGTCGTCAACAGCTATGTTCAGGCACAGGAAGTACAGCGAACACTGGAGACGGCCCTGCGGAAGGTCAATTGCCCTGCACAGGTTTGCCGGATGATCTCTGATGCCGTCAGTAGCGAGAATGTTCAGGGAACGGTGCGCCGGGGGGAGGTCAGCCGGTTTGCCGGGATGAAAGAGGAGATCCTGATTGCGCCCGCTATGGTGATCGAACGCGGACACAACATTGTCGATGAGTACGGCCACTCTGCCCTTTGCGCGGTGTTTTTCATGGTGCGGCCGATGGCTGTTCCTGACGATATCCAGCAGAAGGGCAGCAAGCTCAATGGATTTGTGGAATCCCACTGTCATCGGGGGCCACAGGAATCTCTGTTCGCATACAATGTGCGCATCCGGCAATTTGCGGCACAGCAGTGGGCCAAGATGAGCAAAAGCAAATCGTTTGGTTTGGCTGAGCTGGATACCGAAGAGCGGAAAGATGTGGTTGCAACACTGTTTGTTTTGATCCTTCAGATTTTTGGCCGGTTGGCGCGTGTAACGGATGTGACAAAGCCGGAACCGCATGTTTATTTTATTGACGGCGCATTTCGCGGCCGCGAAGAAAAGCAAGGTGACTTTGACTGTCTCTCCGAGTTGGGCAGGTATGCATTGATGACCTGCAAAGACAGTGCGGAAATTGCCGAAACGCTGTATGCTCCATTTTATAAAGCTTATCGAAAGGACATTCCGTATGAATCATAAAATCTATCCGCTGGCATATAAACTGTCTCCCAAACAAACCTGCACCCTGTATTATTTGGGTTTTCCCACATCCTGGAAAGCGGTCCTGCTAAACATCGCACGGAAGACGAACCCGAAGTTTAAGGATGAGTATGGACTTCCAACGAATGCGCTGAAGAAGCTGGTCGACAGTTGGATGGAAGGTATCATCGCTTTAGCTCCGCTAAAAAAGGACAGCCATGATGAGCGTTGGCTTACGTCCTGCTATGAATACTCCGAGGAGAATTTGCGGGCATTGTGCGGCATTATTATGACCTGGGTAAAAGCCACATATGTCACGTCTTCAAGAGTAAACCCCATAGCAAAAAAACTCGCAAAAGAATTTTGCGATACGATGAATTGGGAAGAACTTGCGGCGGTTCGCTCCACGGACGAAGTCTGTCTTACGCTTGAGAACGGAACGGTTTGCGAAGCCGCTTATCAGGCGATTCCGCTTCTGGCGATCAACCGTTTGTTGGGAAAAGAGATTACCCTGAGCGGGCAAACGCTACACCTGTGCTATGCCGCCAAGAATCAGCTGGTCAGCGATCCGATCACGGATATGAAAAGTCATCATCAATACTCTTTTGTATTTGATCTATCTGTACAGACAACTCCTCCGGGAAGAAAAGCGCTGCTGCTGTGCCAGATGAGCATTCGCCGCTGGATCCCCGATAACCGCAATAAAGAGCGGCCCCCGTTTTTAACGAATGCGGTCAATTCCCATATCAAGATCTCAGAGGGCAAATATTGTCAAGTGCCCATTGTCTATGGTTACGCTGCCAAGCAGCCCGTATGGAAAGAGCAGGACGAGGAGTGCTACAACATTTGGGGATATGAGCAATTGCCATCGGCGGAAGCTGTTGTGAAAAATCCCGCGGCATACGCGGGAAAAATTCTCCTTCCCTATAAAAACGGCATGGCCGGCTTTGTGGCTCCCAAAATCGGAACAGGCGTGTCCGTTGTTGACAAGGCGTCACTGTACCAGTCGGTGTCTGCTCTGCTCGGTGATATGATTTGTGAGCAGCCCGAAGCGGAGCGGGTCATGCTGCGAGGACAGAAACTCAAAAAAAATGACTCTCCGCAGGAATACGGGGATCCTGAAGTTTTCCGGAACTGGGTCAGGCAATGCGCCGCGACAGACCAAATCACATTCGAGCTGTATGGTCTGTGGAAGGATGCTTTACAGCAAAGACTGCTGAAACAGATCCAGGCCAAAATTGAACGGGATTTTGGCGATGAAAAGGATATATCCAGCCTGAAAGTGCGGTATGTGTGTAAAGAAACCGGCAGTCTTGCCGACGAAATGCCGGACAATAAAAGGCAAACGCAGATTACGCGATGCGGCGAAATCGTTAAGCAATTAGGCGATACCAATGGGGTAACGGCTTGTATGTTCGTTTTGCCCGGGCAAGAAAACTATGGCGCTGGCGATCCGAAATCCGTCCTTCGCAATGCGTTTGCCCAAACGGGACGAGTTGTGCAGTTCGTTACCCCGGAGGAGGATGCCAGCCAGAACAAAATTGAAAATGCTGTGTATGACCTCTATCGGCAGTTGGGTGTTGTAACCCTGCTGGATTCTGAACGGGACCAGCCTGATTTGGCGCATACACCCTGTGTGGGGATGCATTTGTGTACGCAAGTTCATGGGATCTCCAATAAAGCGCGTTTTCTTCCGTTTTACATTACGGTTGATTTGATAGAGGGAAAGACGCAGGTACATTGTGACGCGTTCTCAAAGCGGACGGTCTCTTATCGGGAAGCGTGCCTTGAGATGGCGCGGCTTTTCTGGAACAGCGATTTGGAACAGCGCTGTGTTGCCGCAAGCCGCACCCCCGCGAAGCAAAAACTCATAGAGCTGAAAAACCGGTACGATACACCGGAAAACAGAGTGCTGGTTTTGGTACAATCCGATGGAGATACACGGGTAGTATGGGGCGGTATCTCCGACAAGGAGATCGGCGGATATGACAGGGCAGAGGCGTATTACCCGACTCAGGTAAACGTCGGGACACCGCATAGTCCGTACTTACTCTCCTTGGCTGATTCAGGCGTGCGGATCGTCCGGATCAGGAGCAATCAGGAAGTTCCGGATTATTTCACGGAGTTGAGCGCGAAAGCTTCTGACGAAAATTTGCAGCGTTCTTCCGCATCGGGTATTTTTAAATACGAGGATGTGTATTGGGGCATTCATACGAAGCCGAACGATATGCGCTATACACATAGTCTGAAAGAATCCAAGATCGATTACCCCAAACATTTCTTTGCCGAAAAGGACATGATTGAATTGTACCCATTGCAGCTTCAACCGGGGGATGATGCAGCAAGCTGGATCTTCTATACCAACGCATTGAGAGATCTTCCGATTCAGTACAATCAGTCGACGGTTCTGCCCCTACCACTCCATTTGGCAAAAGGCCTTGAAGAGTATCTTTTCAAGGTATAAGTAGATAATACAAAAGTAGGCATCACCTCAAAAATAGAGGTGGTGCCTACTTTTCATTTCAGTTTTGCAATGAGATTAATTAGGGGGAATGCCTATTTTAATATGATAAATGGCTAAATGTGTGTAAAATTTTCCGAATTAGTAGTAGTTCAGGTAAGTTGCCAGAGATAAAGAGATACGCCCCAAAACGCTAACTGAGATTTATGCTCGCCTTACCCGAAGAAATACTGCTTCATATCTGAGACACCGCCATCCTTATCGCAGAACCACTCGTAATCAGAGTGGCAATTTTGGCAGTGATCAATTACATCGAATCCGCCGGGTGAATGTTGGTTGTCAGTAATGCTCATGCCCTCCAAGGGCTTCCCACAGGCGGGGCACGGTCTGATCTTCCTTGCCTGACGAGTGGCACGCTCTCTCTGCTCTGTTTCAAGTGCATCTAAAAGACCCTGCCAAAGATTTGGATTCAGTTCATGCTCTGCATAGTCTTCAAGGTGCCGCCGAATATCATCGGCAGCCAATACGAGAAACTTATCATCCAGAAGCCGAATGTGACGCTTGATATAATTGGCAACTACCACGGGCATGCAAGTATTCCTGCCTACCGCATACCGCATTGCCGACAACAGGATTAAGCGAAAATCAGAATCGCAGATCGGAGCGGGCAGATCCTGAGGGAACAGCAGAAACTATAAACTTGATTCTTACTGATCCGCCGTATAATCTCGGCAACTTTATGAAAAGCAGAGATACCAACCTCAAAAAAATGCGTGACAACTTCTTTGGGGCTGCGGGTTGGGATAACCTTGAATATGATGAGTGGGCAAATGCTATGGACGCTTTCTTTGCGCAAGCTGCGCGAGTTCTGAAAAAGGGCGGGTCTATGATTGTCTTTATGGCGGCCATCAAAGTCGAAACCACCATCAGTCTGGCCGAAAAGCACGGATTTTATTATAAGACCACTGGAATCTGGCATAAACTGAATCCTATGCCCCGGAATATGAATTTGCACTTTGTAAACTCTACGGAAACATGGATTTATTTTACATACAAAACACGCACCGGCACCTTTAACAACAATGGTGTGGTGTTGCACGATTTTATTGAAACCGCAGTAACTCCTGCCAGTGAGCGTAGATATGGTAAGCACCCTACGCAAAAGCCAGAGGTGCTCATGAGTCATTTTGTTGAGGTTTTGTCTAACGCAGACGATTGGGTTCTCGATCCTTTCATGGGAAGCGGTACATCTGGAGTCGTAGCGAAACGAACCTGTCGCAATTTTATTGGAATTGAACTGGATAAAAATTACTTTGATATGGCAAAAAAACGCATCGAAGGAGGTCGAACGGAATGAAACCTACAGTCATTGACCTCTTTGCAGGCGTTGGCGGTTTGTCACTTGGTTTTGAACAAGCCGGTTTTCATGTTGTATTGGCAAATGAGTATGACGATGAAATTGCAACCGCATACCGAAAAAATCACCCTGAAACAAAAATGGTGGTCGGTGATATCACGGCGTTAGATCTCGAAAACACTTTCGGAGTGTTTTCCGGAAAAATCGATGTAATTATTGGTGGTCCCCCATGCCAAGGGTTCTCTCCAAAAGGGCAGCGTAAAACAATTCACGATGAGCGTAACTTCTTATTCAAGTATTATGTTAAAGTCGTAGACCTTGTTCGACCCGGATATTTTGTAATGGAAAATGTCCCGAATTTGCTGACGGCTGAGAATGGATATTTCCAGAAGGAAATTATTGACCTTTTTTGCGATTCCCCGTATCCATTCTGGAAGAAAATCCATTTTTGAAAGCCATTCTTTACCCTGACCAATCTTTTCAGTAACTTTGTCAATACCTTTAATTTTGCAGTATTCAGCCATCCACTCACGTCGAACGGTGACATGGATTTCTTCGGGTAAGGTCATACCAAACAACGAAATTCGAAGAACGACTGATGTGTCAGCAAGTGCATCTTTCAACTCATGTTCAATTAGATGTGTCTTTCCACATCCCCATTCACCTGAAAGCAATAGTGCCCCTACAGGCTCACATTCGTGACAGTAATACACTAATTCTTCTACTGTTTTCATGAGGATAGTTGTCTCCTTCCAATCTGGTGTCAATTCATCTTCAAGTGATAAAAGCCGCATGAGAATATTCCCATACGGCTGCCTTGGTAGCACAAAGGCCTACCGTTAGTTAATTATACTGCGATTCGGCAAAAAATTACAATATTAAGTCTGCGCTTGTCAAAAAGGCATGTTAAGAATGACAAACTCAATGTTTGCGCCGCAATAGACAAAGAATAAGAAAAGCCCTCTGAAATCAACGATTTCAGAGGGCTTTTGGTCCGAGTGAGGTGACTTGAACACCCAACCTCGACATCCCAAATGTCGCGCCCTACCAGTTGGGCCACACCCGGATATTCACTTTTCTGCCATGATACCACGGCGAACGGTAAAAATAAAGTTTTTTCTGTCTGTGGTCATTCCTGTGGTCAAAGCCGCTTTTGTGCCGCTTTCGGCAATCGGGGAAAATCCCGCAAACGCAGGCGCTGCAAGGCTTTGCGTCGTTTCGCCCTGACCCGTCCCGGATACCGCCACGGCACTCCCAAAGCAGGCGCACTGCAAGCATAAGGCGACACCGCATAATTAAAGCCGCGGCTCCTTTATGCGGCATTGCCATAAAAATCCCGCGTGAAATTCAACGCGGGATTTGCTGTCTTATCGGAAGACAGACTGCGGAAACGCTTCCGGATCGGCTGCCTTTGCGGCGGCATCGTCGAGGCGGACCTCGCCGCTGCGGACGAGTTCACCGAGCGAATCGTCCATCAGCATCATGCCCTGATTGCGGCTGGTCTGCATGGTGCTGATCAGCTGATACGACTTGTTCTGACGGATCAGGTTGCGCACGGCAGAAGTGCCGGTCAGAATCTCAAATGCGGCTATGCGGCCGCCCATGGTGCGCGGTACGAGCGTCTGACAGACAATGCACTCGAGCACCTCGGCAAGCTGAATGCGAATCTGCTCTTGCTGCTCCGGCGGGAATACGTCTACGATACGGTCGATCGTACCGGCAACACCCTTGGTGTGCAGTGTGCCGAATACAAGGTGACCGGTCTCGGCAGCCGTGATAGCGGTCGAAATGGTCTCCAGATCGCGCATCTCACCGACGAGAATAACGTCCGGGTCCTGCCGCAGAGCCGCCCGCAGACCGCTCGCGAAGCTGTCCGTGTCCGCGCCGATTTCGCGCTGGTTGATCATTGAGCGAATGCGCGGGTGTACATACTCGATCGGGTTTTCGAGCGTGATGATATGGCGTGCCGCGGTGCGGTTGACGTGGTCGATCAGTGCCGCCAGTGTGGAACTTTTGCCGGAGCCGGTGGGACCGGTCACGATAACCAGTCCGCGCGGCTTTTCGGCCTGCTGTATAATGATATCCGGCAGGCGAAGCTGCTCCGCAGTCGGGATTTCCATCGGCAGCAGACGCAGCGCCAGCGCCGTGTGGTGTTGCTGGCGAAACAGATTGCAGCGCATGCGCACGGAATCGGCAAACGTCACTGCAAAGTCGGACTCGCCGATGGTTTTCAGCTCGTGCAGCTGATGCTCATCCGCAAGCTGCTGCGCCGCATCCTGCACATCCTGCTCGGTCAGAGGTACGTCACCGTGGGTGCGCAGCTCACCGTCGATACGCAGCATCGGCGGGAGACCAACGGTTAAATGCACATCGGAGGTGTTTTTCTCCTTGGCGTAAAAAATCAGAGTTTGTAAATCGTACAAGGCGTGTCTCTCTCCTTGGTGTCCCAAAGCAGGGGACAGAGTTTATATGGGTATTGTACCGCAAATTGCCTGCCGCTGCAAGTAAGGATAAATGAAAACGGCTTCGGAAATCCGAAGCCGTTGCGACCGTCGAAAAACTTTGTTTTTTCGATAATCTGCGAGAATGCTTATGCGTTCTTCTTGGGTTTGCGCGTGTTATTTCGGCGGGTCGTTCCCTTTATTTGAACTGCAGTGCGCTATGACTTCGTTCAGATAGACCGACATGCCCGCACACAGGACACCCTGCACCACACCTTCAAACAGAGCGGCTGCCCAGTTGCCGTAGCTGGCATAGCGCGATACGACCGACAGACAGGCCAGTCCAATCCCGCAGAACGTGAGTGCCAGAGGGATAAATTGATTGGGAAACCGCTGTATTGCCTTGAGTCCGCGTCCGATACAGTATAAAACCGCCACCAGAACCGCGAAATCCGCCTTGATATACTGCGTCAGTTCTTCCATGGGTTCACCTCCCCTTAACAGCCTATGCGGAAAGAGAACGATGTTTGCCAAGGCATATCGCAGGGCGGCATGACCTCATGCCGCCCTGCGATATGCACATACTTACAGGCGGCGGGCCGGGGTCAGCCCACCCTGCATGATATGTTTATCGCAATCTACTCCTCACTCTCTGCAAGCTGGACTTGCAGATTTTAGTTTGCTGCTGTATAATACAATAGATTAGGAATGTTTACCGCCAAATAAAAGGCTGGAAAATATGGGAGATACGAAGATGAATACTGCTTCTATTCTGGGCGTGCAATTTCACGCCGTTACCAAGCAGCAGGCTGTTGAGCTTGCAATGAGCAAGATCCGTTCCCGGCAGAAGGGCTACGTTGTTACCCCGAATCCGGAGATCGTCGATCTCTGCCGCCATGACGAAAAATTCATGGGCGTTGTCAACCATGCGACGCTTGTCCTGCCGGACGGCATCGGCATCATCTATGCTGCGAAGATCCTCGGTGAAAAGCTGCACGGTAAGGTAGCCGGCATTGAATTTGCCGAGAGCCTTGTTGCCGCGATGGCCAAGGAGAACATGCGCCTGTATCTGCTGGGTGCGAAGCCCGGTGTTGCCGAAAAGGCAGGTGCAAACCTGTGTGCGAAGTATCCGGGACTGGTGCTCGCCGGCACGCATGACGGCTATTTCTCCGACCCGCAGAAGGTTGTTGACAGCATCAACGCCGCAGGCGGTGCGGATGTTGTGTTCGTTTGTCTGGGTGCGCCCAAGCAGGAGAAATTCATTGCGGACAACATGGACGATATCCACAGCACACTGTTCTGCGGTCTCGGCGGCTCGCTGGATGTGTTTGCAGGCGTTGCCAAGCGTGCGCCGGATATCTTCATCAAGCTGGGTCTGGAGTGGTTTTATCGTCTGCTCAAGCAGCCCAGCCGTATCGGCCGTATGATGAAGCTGCCGAAATTTCTGCTCATCGTTATCAAGGAGCGGCTTTTCGGCAGGAAGGGAAAGTGATAAGAATGAAAGTAAAACTGCTTGCTTACACGCCGGACCCGGAAAAGCTGGTCGCGGCTGCAGCAAAGAACTGCTATTCCTCCACGGACGTGGACAGCGTGCTGGATGGTCTGACCGAGGAAAAGACCGAGAGCTTTGTCAACATGCTTTCCGAGATCGGCCACGAAAGCCCGATCGAGCATGTGTCGTTCACCTTTGCAATCGAGGGTGTATCGCGTTCTCTGCTGGCGCAGATCACGCGCCACCGCATTGCATCGTTCTCGGTACAGAGCCAGCGCTATGTGCGTGAGAAGGGCTTTGAGTATGTTGTTCCGCCAGAGATTGATAAAATTCCGGCTGCCCGGGCAAAATTTATTCAGGCGATGGAGGACGATCAGCGCACCTACGAGGAACTGACGGCCGTGCTGATGGAAGGCTACCTCAAGGAGCTGCTCGAGCAGGGCGTTCCGGAGAAGACCGCCCGCAGCAAGGCTGAAAAGCACGCCATTGAGGACGCACGCTACGTTCTGCCGAACGCCTGCGCGACCCGCATCGTCATGACGGCGAACGCCCGCAGCCTGAAGAACTTTTTCCGCCTGCGCTGCTGCAATCGCGCTCAGTGGGAGATCCGTGCGCTTGCCGAGGAGATGTACAAGCAGGTATACGCTGTTGCGCCGACGCTGTTTGGTCACTGCGGACCGGCCTGCGTGGACGGTGTCTGCACAGAGGGCAAAATGTCCTGCGGCAAGGCTGCAGAGGTGCGCGCGCACTATCAGACGCTGCGCGAGGGCAAGTAACCCTCAATCAATCTTGCGAAAGGAATTATATGTTACCGTTTAGAGAAATTACCTTAGAAGATAAACCGATGGTCGAGCACTGCGGCTCGCATTACAACTATCATCTGTGTGAGCGCTGCTTTGTCGATCTTTTCATGTGGCGCAGCCACTACAATACGCAGATCTGCTTCAAAGACGGCTTTATGCTGGTGAAAATGTCTCCGCTGGACGGCGGACACGACTGCTATCTTGCGCCTGTCGGTCAGGGCGACCTCGGCGCGGCGCTGGATGCGCTCGAGCAGGATGCCGCTGAACGCGGTCTTCCGTTCGTCATCGTCTCGGTCGCTGAGCCGATGATCGAGCGTATCGAAGCCGTTCGTCCGGGCAAGTTCACGTTCTCGCATGACAGCGAGGACGGTGACGATTATATCTACCTCGCGGAAAAGCTGCGCACGCTGTCCGGCAAAAAGCTGCAGAGCAAGCGCAACCTCGTCAACCGCTTCAAGGCTGCCTACGAGGGCCGCTGGAGCTACGAGGATATGACCAGGGAAAACATCAAGGACGCATTCGCGTTCCACATCCACTGGTGCAACCTGAACGGCTGTGCACGCGAGCGCGATTTTGAGGGCGAGACCTGCGCGATCGTGCAGGCGCTCCACAACTTCGACTACCTGAATCTGCGCGGCGGACTGCTCCGCTTGGACGGCGAGGTTATCGCGTTCACGTTCGGCTGCAAGGCTACGCCGGATATGTTCGTGGTACAGATTGAAAAGGCCGACCACACGATTCAGGGCGCGTACCAGATGATCAACCAGCAGTTCGTACAGCGCAACTGCAATGATGTGGAATACGTCAACCGCGAGGAGGATCTGGGACTCGAGGGCCTGCGCAAGGCGAAGAAGTCCTATTATCCGGTCATGCGCGGCGTGAAATATGTGGCAACACCGAAAGGTTGATTGAAATGATGCGATTTGCCGAAAAAGGAGATTTTCCTGCCGTTCGCGCCCTCTGGGAAACCTGTTTTCCGGATGAGGGCGGCTTCAATGACTACTTCTTCGCGCACTTCTATAAAGAGAAATATACGCTGCTGTATCTCGAGGGTGAAACGCTCGTGGCGATGGTGCAGATGCTCCCGTACCGCATGACGGTGGGTGGTCTCTCCCGCGAGGCGACGTATATCTACGGCGCGTGTACCGACCCGGCGCACCGCCGCAAGGGGTATATGGCGCGGCTGCTCGAGCGCTCGTTCGAGCTGGACAGGGAAGCAGGGCGCATTGCGTCCGTGCTCATTCCGGCAGAAAAGTGGCTGTTTGATTTTTACAAACCGTTCGGCTACGAGCCGTTCTTCCATATTTCCCGCCGGGAGATTACCTGCACGGCAGGGGAGCGCGAAGCACCTCGGCGGCTGACCTCGGCGGATGTGCCTGCACTGGCGGCGCTGTATGACAAGCTGGTGCCGAAATGCCGCATCGAGCGGGACACGGCGTACTGGAATGCACAGCTTGCGCTGTTCGACACGCTCGGCGCGGGCGTATACGGCTGGTTCAAGGACGAAACGCTCACTGGCTATGCGTTCTGCTGGGAGGACAATGCGCAGGAGCTGCTCGGCGCAGATGACGCGCAAATGCAGGGTCTGATGGACGTGCTGCGGCGCGATATGCTCACCGTGACGGAAATCGGCAGCGAAATAGCACTCGGCGTATGCAAATGGCATGAGAAAGCGGATGAAACCGCTGGATATATGAATTTAATGCTCAACTGAAAGGTGTGACAAACATGGTATATGTATTACTGGCAGAGGGCTTCGAGGAAGTCGAGGCGTTGACTCCGGTCGATCTTCTGCGCCGTGCAGGCGTGGAGACCAGGCTGGTCGGTGTGACCGGTGCAACCGTGTGCGGTGCACGCGGCATCAATGTCGTAACCGACCTGTCCATGGACGAGGTTGACCTTGCAAAGGCCGATATGCTCGTTCTGCCGGGCGGCATGCCGGGCACGACCAATCTGTACGCGGACAAGCGCGTCACCGATGCGGTTCGCACGATGGCAGATGCAGGCAAGTACGTTGCGGCCATCTGCGCGGCTCCGTCCATCATTCTGGGCGGCATGGGTCTGCTCGAGGGCAAGAAAGCCACTTGCTATCCGGGCATGGAGGACGGCATGACGGGCGCGACCCCGGTCAAGGCGAACGCCGTCACCGACGGGAAGATCATCACCGGCTGCGGCGTAGGCGGTGCACTGGATTTCGCGTGCGAGCTGATTACCGCGCTGTGCGGCAAGGCCAAGGCAGACGAGATCGCAGAGTCGGTCGTACATCATGTGTACGGATAAGAAAGCGCTGCGGGGGCGCTATCTTGCGGAACGGGCAAGCCTGTCCGCTGAGGAAAAGCAGGCGATTGATCGCGGTATTGCACAGAACATTCTGCAAAGTGAGTTCTATCAGCAGGCAGACTGCATTTTCTGCTATGTTTCGACTGCTGAGGAGATTGATACCCGTACGGTGCTCGAAAACGCGCTTGCGTCCGGCAGGACGGTCTGCGTGCCGCTGTGCGGCAAGGGCGGCAGCATGACCGCGCGGAAAATTACCGCGCTCTCCGAGCTGCAGACCGGTCACTACGGTATCCTGGAGCTGTCCGACACGGTGCCCGAGATTGCACCGGAGAACATCGACCTGATTCTTGCGCCTGCGCTCTCGTGCGACAGAAAAGGGTACCGTCTCGGCTACGGCGGCGGCTACTATGATCGGTTCCTCAGCCGGACAAACGCGGTCTGTGCGGCGCTGTGTGCATCGCAGCGCATGAGCGCAGCCCTGCCGCACGAGGCGTTCGACCGCTGCTGTCATTACATTATCACCGAAAGAGAGGTGCTGCGCACCGATGAATCAAGATAAACGCACACTGCTGCCGGGTCTCAGCCTGTTTGTGTGCTTCTGCCTGCTGACAGGCATGGAAAAGCTGATCACGCACTTTAATCTGCCACCGTCGCTGATGGCGCTCGGTGAGATCGTGTGCTTCGGTCTGGCGCTTGCAATGGCGCTGCCCGGTATGGATCGGGAGCGCTTTAAGCAGCGGCTTGCATTCAAAATGCCGCGTAAGGGCGGCTGGCTGCTCATCCTGTTTATGGGCGCGGCGACCGCATTTGCCGCCCTCAGCCTGAACATGCTGGAATATCGTCTGCTGGCGCATACCGGTCTCCGGCTGACGATTGCATCCCTGCCGATGCCGCTCGGCGGTATGTCGTTTGCATGGCGGCTGCTGATCGGCGTTGTGATAGCAGCTCTGGTCGAGGAGATCTATTTACGCGGTGCATTGTTCAGCGTGTACGGTGAAGAAGTCGGTACCTCGGCGTGCCTGCTGTTCGGCGGCATCGTGTTCGCACTGCTGCACGGCAGTCCGCTTGATCTGGCGGCAGGCTTCTGCGCTGGTCTGGCGTTTACCTATCTGACCTATGTGTTTGATACCGTATGGGCGGCGGTACTTTCCCATGCTGCGGCGGCATTTGTCACCGTGGTGATGCAGTGGATAGCAGATACCTATGCACCGTTCGGCATTTGGAACATCCTGCTGCCGCTGACTGTGCTCTTTTTCCTGCTGTTCGCGTTCTTAACGCTGGACACACTGGGAAAAATGCTGGCTCGCGGTTCCATTCCGCACTTTGAGGTCAGCGCCGGCTGGTACGACCTGTGGCTGCTGGTGAAAGAGCCCGGATTTATTGTGTTCGTGCTGGCATTTGCCGGTAAAATCATTCTGAATTACTGGATCGGCTGAGGCTGATCCGCAGAGAGGTGAATTATGGATAATCATTTTAACAACGATGAAACGCGGCGCGTACCGCTGCCGGGTTCGGAATCGCCGGTGCCTGAGCAGTTCACGCCGGAGCATTTCGATGACGATCGGGAGCCGGAGCAGCCGCAGAAGCAGCCCAGACGCCGCCGCAGCGCCGCGAACGTCACGCCATGCAGCGCGTCGTGCAAAGCCGTATATCCCTCCGCCGCAGCCGCCGCCAGATGAACGCAGGCTGTGCAGGCTCGATGGTGTACATGATCGCAGTAGTCGGCGTTTCGCTGGTGCTGTCGATTGCAGCGCTGTTCATGGCAAACGACATTTTTGCCTTTGTCAAGGCGGATGCGGTCAAGGAGATCACGGTTTCGGAGAACACCTCGGTATCCTCGCTCGCCAAGGAGCTGGACGACCAGGGCGTTATCAATTATCATTCGGTGTTCAAGCTGTATCTGACGCTCAAGCACCAGACCGATACCTCGGTTCTGGCAGGCGCCTATCAGCTGAACCCGTCGATGGACTACGGTCAGATCGTAGATGCGCTGGCCAACACCGCAAGCACGGAGACCGTGCAGATTACCATTCCGGAGGGTTATTCCATCTCGCAGATCCGTCAGGTGCTGCTGGACAACCATATCTGCACCGAGGATGCACTGGATGAGGTGCTGAATGACTATTCCTTCAAGCACGATTTCCTTGAGGATGAAAAACCGGCCGCGGAAGGCTGGCTGGAAGGCTATCTGTTCCCGGATACCTATGAGGTATACAAGGGCAACGCTGCGGTTGTCGATACCATCAACAAGATGCTCAACAACTTCGGCAACAAGTATGACGCGGACATCAAGTCCGGCGCGGAGAATCTCGGCCGCTCGATGCACGATATTGTCACGATCGCCTCTCTCGTTGAGCGTGAGGCACAGCGTGATGATGAGCGCGCACGCATTGCGGGCGTTATCTACAACCGTCTGAACAATTCCTCCGAGTTCCCGTATCTGCAGGTGGATGCATCCGTTCTGTATGGTCTGGGACGCACCGGCGGCAAGCTGAGTGACGAGGATCTCAAATCGGATTCCGAGTACAACCTTTACAACCACGAGGGTCTGCCGCCCGGACCGATCTGCAACCCGGGTTATGCTTCGCTGTACGCAGCAAGCCATCCGGAGGACAACAATTACTACTATTACGTTGCTATGCCGGACGGCTCGCACCTGTTTGCAAGCAGCTATGAGGAGCACGAGCGCAACATCGAGGCTTCCAATCAGGCACAGGCGCAGGCTGCAAGCGCTTCGGCAGACACGACAACAACGGAGGCAACCGGTGAATAACACACCTGAATTACTGTCGCCCGCAGGCGATCTGGACAAAATGCGGTTTGGCATTGCCTACGGCGCGGATGCGGTCTATATGGCCGGAACGCGCTTCGGCATGCGTGCCGCTGCAACCAACTTTGACGATAACGCGCTGCGCGAGGGCATTGCCTACGCGCATGCGCACGGCGTCAAGTGCTACATTACAGTCAATATTATGCCGTCCAACCGCGACCTTCCGGCGCTTCCGGCCTATCTGGAGCTGCTGCAGGACGCAGGCGCGGACGCACTCATCATCGCGGATGTAGGCGTGCTGCGCATGGCGCGCAGATACGCGCCCAAGGTTCCGGTGCACATCTCGACTCAGACCAGCATCCTTAACCACGAGGCGGCAAACTACTGGGCGGATGAAGGCGCCGAGCGTATCGTGCTCGCGCGTGAGCTTTCCCTTGAGGAGATCGCCGAAATCCGTGCCAAAACCCCGAAGGAACTCGAGATTGAGGCCTTCGTTCATGGTGCCATGTGCATTTCGTACTCCGGCCGCTGCCTGATTTCGCAGTACATGACCGGCCGCGACGCCAACCATGGTGCATGTGCACAGCCGTGCCGCTGGAATTATTCTTTGATGGAGGAGAAGCGTCCGGGGCAGTTCTTCCCAGTCGAGGAGGACGGACGCGGCACCTACCTGTATAACTCCAAGGATATGTGCATGATCGAGCACGTTCCGGAGCTGATCGAGGCCGGTATTACCTCGTTCAAGATTGAGGGCCGCAACAAAACTGCGTACTATGCAGCCTGTGTCACCGGTGCATACCGTGCCGCGATCGACACCTATAAAAAGGACCCGGAAAACTTCGTTCTGCCGCAGTTCTGCCGCGATGAGGTCAATAAGGTCAGCCACCGCGAGTATTACACCGGCTTCTACTTCGGCAATCAGGAAAACGGACAGCATTACGGCGACAGCCAGTATATCCGCGAGTACGAGGTTGTCGGCATGCCGGTCGAGTGTGACGACAGCGGCAAAGCCGTGTTCGCACTCAAGAACCGCTTTTTCGATGGGGAAGAGCTGGAGCTGATCCAGCCGGGTCAGGCGCCGTATGTGTTCCGTGCAGAGAACGTCACCGATGACGAGGGCACGAAGCGTGAGCTGTTCAACGTGCCGCAGATGCGCGTACACTTTGCGTTCCCGTTCAAGGTGAGCGAGTGGGCCATTTTGCGGAAGGTCAAGGAACGGCCGGAATAGTTTTAATAGAGTGAGGAGTGGAGATTGGAGAGTGAAGAGATTCTCTGAGGCTTCACTTGCCGTAGGGGCGGACCAGCGTGTCCGCCCTTTCTTTTTATGAGTGCGAGGAGAAAACAGGTACACGCAAACAACAAACGCTCTCCACTCTCTTAAAAGCTCTCCACTCTTCACTCCTCACTCTTCACTCTTTTTGAACGGTTGCAACCTTTCCTAAAGTGTGGTATCATTACAATTAAGTATGGAAACCTTTCGGGGTGAATTGAACCGAAAAATTCTAAGCAAGGGAAGTATATACATGAGCGATAACCAGAAAAAAACGATTTTCTCCGGCGTGCAGCCGTCCGGCAAGCTGACGCTGGGTAACTATTTGGGTGCTATCCGCAATTTCCCGATCCTGCAGGAGCAGTACAACTGCATTTACTGCGTGGTCGATCAGCACGCCATCACGGTCCGGCAGGAGCCTGCGGCGCTCCGCCGTGCAACGCTTGAGCTGATCGCGCAGTACATTGCCTGCGGTCTGGATCCGGAAAAGAGCATTCTGTTCATCCAGAGCCATGTGCCCGCGCATGCGGAGCTGGCGTGGGTGCTCAACTGCTTCACCATGTTCGGCGAGGCTTCCCGCATGACCCAGTTCAAGGACAAATCCGCCAAGCACGCGGACAACATCAATGTCGGTCTGTTCACCTATCCGGTTCTGATGGCGGCTGACATTCTGTTGTACCAGACCGACCTCGTTCCGGTTGGCGTGGATCAGAGCCAGCACATCGAGATCTGCCGCGATATTGCAAACCGCTTCAACAATCTGCATCCGAATACCTTTACCATTCCGGAGGGCTACTACCCGAAGGTTGGCGAGGGTGCCAAGATTACCAGCCTGGTTGACCCGAACAGCAAAATGAGCAAGTCCGACCCGAACCCGAACGGCTATATCCTGCTGATGGACAAGCCGGAGGACATTATGCGTAAGTTCAAGCGTGCGGTTACCGACTCGGATTCCCGCATCATCTTTGACCCGCAGAACAAGCCGGGTGTTTCCAACCTGCTGCAGATTTACGCTCTGGCGACCGGCAAGACCATCGAACAGGCGGCAGCCGAGTTTGACGGCAAGGGCTACGGTGAGTTCAAGCCCGCAGTCGGCGAGGCCGTTGTCGAGCTGCTGCGTCCGATTCGTGAAAAGACCACCGATCTGCTGAACAACAAGGATTATCTGGAGCAGGTCTACAAGGAGGGCGCACAGAAGGCCTCCTATCTGGCGCGCAAAACGCTGGATAAGGTTTATCGAAAGGTAGGCTTTGTCGCACGCTGAGCCAAAAGGGAGTAAACCATGTCTGAATATATTGTTATCGGCACGATCATTGCAGCGTTTGCCGTAGCTGCCGTGCTGAGCTATTTTTTCACACCGCCGGTCAAGAACTTTGCACACAAGGTCGGCGCGATCGACGTGCCGAAGGACAACCGCCGCATGCACAAAAAGCCGATCCCGCGGTTGGGCGGTCTGGCCATTTACGGCGGCTTCTTGTGTTCGATTCTGATTTTCGGGCAGCTCGATGAGACCATGCTGTGCGTCCTGCTCGGAGCGGCCATCATTGTCGCACTCGGCATTTTCGATGATGTGCTGGCGCTCGGCGCCAAGCTCAAATTCGTGGTGCAGATTGTGGCGGCAGCCATTCCTGCATCGGCGATCTGCAGATCGGTCTGTTCACCAATCTGAATCCGCTGTCGGATACGCCGTTTGTCCATCTCGGCATTCTGGCAGTGCCGGCCACGATTATCTGGATTGTCGGCATCACGAATGCGGTAAACCTGATTGACGGTCTGGACGGACTTGCGGTCGGTGTTTCGTCTATCGCGGCGATTACCATGCTTGCCGTTGCACTGCTGACCGGCAACATGCCGATTGCCATCACGATGGCGGCGCTCGCTGGTGCGTGCATCGGCTTTATGCCGTACAACCTCAATCCGGCTAAGATCTTCATGGGCGACACCGGCTCGACCTTCCTCGGCTACATGCTGGCGACCGTGTCCATCATGGGTCTGTTCAAATTCTACGCAGTCATCTCGTTTGCGGTGCCGTTTCTGATTCTCGGCCTGCCGATTTTTGATACAGCCAACGCCATCATCCGTCGTGTGGCGGCAGGCAGAAGTCCGATGAGTCCGGACCGCGGCCATGTGCATCACAAGCTGATCGACATGGGCTTCAACCAGAAGCAGGCGGTTGCTATCCTGTACGCTATCAGCGCAACACTCGGCCTGACCGCCGTGGTGCTCACCTCGTCCGGCGAGGTTAAGGCGATTGTACTGCTGCTGGCAGTGCTGGCTGCAATTCTGGTAGGTGCATGCATTATTTACGGTGCGGAACACTGGAGCAAACACGCTCCCGAAAACAAGGAGGATAAAGACGATGAATAAAATCAAGGTAATGACGGTTTTCGGCACCCGCCCGGAGGCCATTAAGATGGCGCCGCTGGTGCACGCGCTCGAGCAGAATGAAAACACCGAATCCATTGTGTGTGTTACCGCGCAGCACCGTGAGATGCTCGATCAGGTGCTTGATATTTTCGATATTAAGCCGGATTATGACCTGAACATCATGCAGCCGCGTCAGACGCTGGCGACCATCACCGAGAAGAGCCTGCACGGTCTGGATGAGGTGCTCGAAAAGGCACAGCCGGACATCGTGCTCGTCCACGGTGATACCTCGACCACCTTTGCCGGTGCGCTCGCGGCGTTCTATCACAAGGTACCGGTCGGTCATGTAGAGGCCGGTCTGCGTACCTACGATAAGTACAGCCCGTTCCCGGAGGAGATGAACCGCAAGCTGACCGGTCAGATTGCAACGCTGCACTTTGCGCCGACTCCGCGCAACCGCGATAATCTTGCGAAGGAAGGTATCACAGACGGCGTGTTTGTCATGGGCAACACGGTTGTTGACGCAATCCACATGACCGTAAAGCCGGATTTTGAGTTCCGCGATGAGCAGCTCAAAACGCTGGACTTTGAGAACAACCGCGTTGTCCTCGTTACCGCGCACCGCCGCGAGAACTACGGCGAGCCGATGGAGAACATCTGCCGCGCCATTGCCGAGCTGAGCGAAGCATATCCGGATGTACACTTCGTTTATCCGGTGCACCTCAGCCCGTATGTCCGCGAGACTGCGGAGAAATTCCTCGGCGGCAATAACCGCATTCACCTCATCCATCCGCTGGCCGTGGACGAGATGCACAACCTGATGGCACGCTGCTATCTCATCATGACCGACTCCGGCGGACTGCAGGAGGAGGCGCCCAGCCTCGGCAAGCCGGTTCTGGTGCTGCGCCGCGAGACCGAACGTCCGGAGGCCATCGAGGCCGGTACGGTCAAGCTGGCAGGCGTGGAGCAGGCCAATATCGTTAAGCTCGCGCGTGAGCTGTTTGACGATGAGGACGCTTACGCAAAAATGGCGCACGCTGTCAATCCGTACGGCGACGGAAAGACCTCGCAGCGTATCGTGCAGGCGATCGAGCAGTATTTTGGTCTGCGCGAGGACGGTCCGGCTCCGTTTAACCCGTGAAACCCGTAAAAAAAGAGAAGCATACGCCGAAACACTATCTGCCGGACACTACGCCGAAGATTGCGGCTGCGGGCGCTACCGTGCTCGTGCTGTTGGTGGTGCTCAGCTTTGTGCTGTCCTCCGGCTGGATGCACGGCAGCAGCACCGGCATTATCCTGCCCGGCAGTGAGGGCGATTCGCCAACGGTTGGCACAGGCAGTGCGCTGCTCACTGGGCAGAGCGTGGATGATATTACCATTGATGTCAATAACGCCAAGACCGTTATTGCAACGCTCGCACGTCCGGCGGCATACAGCAGCAGGATCGAGAACACGATCTACTATGATGGCGGCTCGGCGGCTCTGTACTGCCATCGCTATGTGCGGGATAATGTGATGCGCACGGATACACTCGGCAGTGACAATCAGGTGCAGTCTACGCTGATTCGCGTTCCGGACAGCAAGGTGTACGCGTGGAATGCAGGGGACAGCACTGCTTATCAGGGCAAAGCCGGCGATTTTACCGATGACGCAGCGGCTATGCTGCCGACATACGAGGATGTTCTGGCTGACGAAGTACAGCTGACTGCTGCCGGCAGGCAGGATATTAACGGTGAACCGTGTATTGCCGTTACGTTTGAGCAGGACGGCTACCGCTGCGTATATGCCGTTTCAACGGTCAGCGGTCTGCTGGCGCAGGCGTCGTTCTATGACGGCGATACGCTGACGCGCAAAGTCACCGTCAGCGAGCTCAGCACGGAAACGCCGGACAGTGAATTGTTTACGCTGCCGGACGGCGAAAGCGTTATATAGAAAAAGTGGAGAGTGGAGATTGCAGAGTGGAGAGACAGCGAAACCGTTTCGCTATCTTCACTCTTAACTCTCCACTCTTCACTCTGATAGAAGGAGATTACACATAAATGTCTGAATATATTAAGATTTCACCGGAGATTCGTGCGCTCGGCCGTGAGGCTGAACGCGAGATCCGTCCGTATTTCGAGCGTCTCGAGGAGATCTGTGACCGCAACACCGAGAAGGTGCTGGCGGCATTTGCGAAGAACCGCGTATCCGACAATCTGTTTGCCGGTACGACCGGCTACGGCTACGATGACTACGGCCGTGACACGCTCGACAAGATCTACGCCGATATTTTCGGCACCGAGGCCGCACTCGTGCGTATCGGCTTTGTAAACGGCACACACGCGCTGTCCTGCGCGATGTTTTCCGCCGTCAAGACCGGCGATACCGTGCTGTCCGTCACCGGACCGGCGTATGACACGCTGCAGAACACCATCACCGGCGATTACTGCGGCAGTATGAAGAGCTACGGCATCGGCTACAGGCAGGTTGACCTCAAGGACGGCGAGCCTGACCTGCCCGCCATCAAGGCAGCGGCGGCAGATGAGAATATCAAGCTGGTATTCATTCAGCGCAGCCGCGGCTACGGCGTCCGCAAGACGCTTTCTGTCGAGGAAATCGGCGAAATCTGCAAGACCGTGCGCGAGGTCAACACGACTGCGGCCATCATGGTCGATAACTGCTACGGCGAATTCACTGAGGAGATCGAGCCGACGCAGGTCGGTGCGGACATCATCGCAGGCTCGCTCATCAAGAATCCGGGCGGCGGTCTGGCCCCGACCGGCGGCTATATTGCAGGCCGTGCCGATCTGGTCGAGAACGCCTCCTACAAGCTGACCGCACCCGGCATCGGCGGCGAATGCGGCTGTACGATGGGGCAGAACCGCCTGCTGTATCAGGGCCTGTTCCTGGCGCCGCATGTCACCATGCAGGCCATCAAGACCGCGATGTTCTGCGCAAAGGTCATGGAAAAGCTCGGTTACGAGGTAAGCCCGAAGGCAGAGGAGCCGCGTTACGACATCATCCAGACCATCGCGTTCGGTGCGCCTGACCCGCTGCGCCGCTTCTGTGAGGGCATTCAGGCCGGTGCACCTGTCGATTCCTATGTAACGCCGGAGCCGTGGGCAATGCCGGGTTACGACGATCAGGTTATCATGGCTGCAGGCGCGTTCGTGCAGGGCGCGTCCATTGAGCTTTCCGCCGATGCACCGATGCGTGAGCCGTATGTCTGCTATATGCAGGGCGGCCTGACATATGAATCCGGCAAGCTGGGCATTTTGCTTGCTGCAGATAAAATTACCAAGGCAAAGGCACAGTAATGGTGAATGAAAAATAGAGGATGATGGTATCCTGCATTTTTCAATTCTTCATTTTTCGTGCGAAATCGGTTGACAAAGTGCGGATATGAGCGTTATAATAAATCTGTATTTATTAAGTTATAGGCAATGACGGAAATCCTGTTTTCCGAAAAGCATTTGGCAGAGAGCGTGCGTCACGGCTGCAAGCACACGCAATGCGGAGAAAACAGTACCGATTCCCGAGCCGCACAGCGGAAAACCGCAGTATGCTGTGCCGTGTCGTTCGCGTTAAGAACTCCGAGCGGCAGTCCCTCAAGGGCTGCAAGCAGGGTGGAACCGTGGGCAAGCGCTCACCCCTGAGAGATACAGGGGTGAGCGCTTTTTTGTTACTCTGCAGTAATGGAAAATTGAAAATAGAGAGTTGAGAATTGTGGTTACGCGCAAAGCACGTTATAAAATTCCGTCCCGTGGACGGATACCTTCATTTTCCATTCTCCACTATCAATTACTCCACTCGTTATGATTTTACAAGAAAGGTCTGAATAAAAGTGTCCGAAGAAAACAAGTACACGTTTGAGAACAAGGAATACCGCGACACCTACCGTCACACGGTATCGCACATTCTCGCGCAGGCGGTCAAGCGCCTGTATCCGGAGGTCAAGCTGGCCATCGGCCCGTCCATCGACAACGGCTTCTACTACGATTTTGATGCGCCGTTCTCCTTCACGCAGGAGCACCTCGATGCTCTCGAGGCAGAGATGCGCAAGATCTGCAAGGAGAAGGAGAAGCTCGAGCGCTTCGAGCTGCCGCGCGCAGAGGCCATCAAGTTCATGGAAGAGCGTGAGGAGCCGTACAAGGTAGAGCTGATTAACGATCTGCCAGAAGATGCTACCATTTCCTTCTACAAGCAGGGCGAGTTCACTGACCTGTGCGCAGGCCCGCATCTGGACTCCACCGGCCGCGTAAAGGGCAACGGCATCAAGCTGATGAACGTCACCGGCGCTTACTGGCGCGGCGATTCCTCCAAGAAGATGCTGCAGCGTATTTACGGCACCGCATTCCCGAAGAAGGACGAACTCGACCAGTACCTCAACATGCTGGAAGAGGCGAAGAAGCGCGATCACCGCAAGCTGGGCAAGGAGCTCGGCCTGTTCATGCTGACCGAGGAAGGCCCGGGCTTCCCGTTCTTCCTGCCGAACGGCATGATCCTCAAGAACACCCTGATCGACTACTGGCGCGAGGTGCACAAGCGCTACGGCTACGTTGAGGTCTCCACCCCGATGATCCTCAACCGCAAGCTGTGGGAGCGCTCCGGTCACTGGGATCACTACAAGCAGAACATGTACACCACCGTCATCGATGACGAGGATTACGCCATCAAGCCGATGAACTGCCCGGGCGGTATGCTGGTCTACAAGGCTCAGCCGCACTCCTACAAGGAGCTGCCGCTGCGTGTCGGCGAGCTGGGTCTGGTACACCGTCATGAGCTGTCCGGCGCACTGCACGGTCTGTTCCGCGTGCGCTGCTTCACGCAGGATGATGCCCACATCTTCATGACCTGGGATCAGATGAAGGACGAGATCAAGAACGTCGTTCGTCTGTTCGATGAGGTTTACTCCACCTTTGGCCTGACCTATCAGATCGAGCTGTCCACCATGCCGGAGGATCACATGGGCGAACTGAAGGACTGGCAGTTTGCGGAAAAGACCCTCGCAGAGGCCATCACCGAGATCGGCAAGGACTACGTTGTCAACGAGGGCGACGGCGCGTTCTACGGTCCGAAGCTGGACTTCCATCTGGCAGACTCCATCGGCCGTACCTGGCAGTGCGGCACCATCCAGCTGGATATGCAGCTGCCGGAGCGTTTTGAGCTTGAGTACACCGGCGCAGACGGCGAGAAGCACCGTCCGGTTATGATCCACCGCGTTGTCCTCGGCTCCATTGAGCGCTTCATCGGCGTTATCACCGAGCATTTTGCAGGCGCATTCCCGACTTGGCTGGCACCGGAGCAGGTTCGCATCATGCCGATGACCGACCGCAACATCCCGTGCGCCAAGGAAGTCATGCAGCAGCTCACCGACAACGGCTTCCGCGTCACCATGGACGACCGCAACGAGAAGATTGGCTATAAGATCCGCGAAGCACAGGTTCACAAGGTTCCGTATATGATCGTCATTGGCGACAAGGACGAGGAAAAGGGTGTTATCTCGGTTCGTACCCGCAAGACCGGCGAGACCACTGCTATGGAGACCGGCGAGTTTATCGAGAAGCTCGCGTATGAGGTTGAGAATAAGCTGAAGTAAGCAGCAAAACGGAGAGCGGAAGCGATATTCCGTTCTCCGTCACAATAGAATAAAGGTTCATAGAGTTTTGTCATGTATGCAGGGAGGGTGCGGCATGAAAAAATTTGTTTCCGCGTGTCTGATGGCAGGTCTGCTGACTTGTGCCGCCGGTGCGGCACAGGTCGGTACGATCAACAACAACTATCCCGGCGATACCGAAGCGCAGGCGCAGATGCTTTATGATCTCGGACTGTTCAAAGGCACCGACAAGGGCTTTGCGCTGGAGAAATCCATGACCCGCGCAGAGGCCTCGGTGATGCTGACCCGTCTGCTTGGCGCAGAAAAGACCGCGCTGGAAGGAAACTGGAAGCATCCGTTTACCGATGTGCCGCAGTGGGCGGACAAATACGTCGGCTGGCTGTATCAGAATGGTTTGACCAAGGGCGTTTCCGCGACACTGTACGGCTCGCAGCGCAATGTCACCTGCGGCCAGTATTGCATTTTTCTGACCCGGGCGCATTTGGATGCGGACAGCTATCAGGGTATGGCTTTTGTCGATAACGATGAGGTACGGCAGACGGACGAGGAGGGCTTTATCCGCGGAGATGCGGTTTCGCTCTCGGCGCGGCTGCTCAGTACGAACTACGCGAAAAATGGCGATGAAAGCGACCGCAGTGTGGCGGAAAAGCTGATCGACGACGGCGTTTTCACGGCGGAACAGTTCAAAAATGCGGCATGGGACGTTCTGCCGCGTGATTACGGCAATGATTACCAGTACGATGGCAAATGGAACCTGATTGCTTCGCCGTTCGTCTGCCAGATCGCAGATGTGACAGTGGCGCAGTGTCCGATTGACGGAGTGCAGCCTGTCAGCGGTACAGACCGTTATGCGCAGAGCGATATGGAGCAGTCGGATTTTATCCTGTACCGCATGGACAGCAAGACGATGAAACTGACGCAAGTGCTCTCGCTGCCGCAGGAAAGCTCTGTGGAATATCTCGGCCGTGCCGGAGAAACCGATTATCTGCTGGTGTACGACCGGAAAACGGAAACGTATTCGCTGTGCTCAGTGCACGGCGATACGGTCAAAACCGAACTGACCCTGACCGAAGCACAGCAGCAGGCAGCACATACCGTTTATCAGAGCGTACGCGGCTGCATCATCTGCCCGGACGAGACGACCGGTTATAAGCTCACGGAAACAGGCGTGGAGCCGTTGGGCGTGGCAGCGGGTATCTGCCGGCTGACGGATAACGGCATGACTGTTACGCAGAACTGTACGGCGG
>OLRR01000455.1_pt1 | contig 32427 bp, 33 predicted proteins | sample 1671941 | NCBI WGS metagenome assembly OLRR01 (sample SAMEA3136628, study PRJEB25190) | human gut metagenome
ATCAGATTCATTAAGAAATGTCTCTTGAAGTGTCTTAAATTACGATACCATTATACTCTCGCTTGGTCCATAGATTTTCTGCATTTTTTAACTGATTTACTTCTTCAAATTCATTATAATACTGGTTTCTATAACTTCACTTCATCAGTTTCCTATATTGCAAAACAGATTCGATCAATTTTTCCGGCTTAGGCATATTATAACGTTTTTTCCCAAATCTCTTTTTCAGGTAGCGATCTTTAGATTCATAATAATTATATTTATATACAACTGACATCCATTCATGTGGATAATATTTTTTCATAAGACTAATTATATCTTTTTTAGTGTATTCTTGTGGCAATATTAATGAAATTTCTTTTAACTGCCTATTCCACATTGTCAATATATCTCTGATATCATGATCATATATATGTTTTGTTACTCCCGGCATCCTAAACCCTCCCACCCAAACTTGTATTGTCTTTCATTTTACAATTCTATATTGTCTGCAATCCTTTTAAAATCAATTGTACTGCCTCATCCACAAAAACTGTATTAAATAATATCTCATTTTCTTCTGTTGATAAGCCATTATTTAACTCAATATACCTCAATTTATTTTGTATTTCCAAGTAATCGAGTTTCTCCCCTTTTTCATCATAGTTTTGTAATAATTCTCTATAGCCTTTATTGTTTGATTCTTGCCACTGTTCCGTTAATGAATCAGGACATCTATTATGCTGTAGCAATTCACATACATCATGTACAACTCCACCAAAACCACCAAGTAAATACAGTGGAATTCCCAACTCAGAAGCAATCAGAATTTCTTCTAATACCCCTGGCATTCTCCCTTTATATCCAGTTTTTCTCCCTCCAGCGCATATACGTGCTTCACAATTTTTAATCATTTCATAACGCATTTTTGTCAAAGATTTACTCCATATATACTTGTTATTTATTGTATCAGGAGGTAAAAACTTCTTATCTGTTTCAACGAGTTCGAATATTGTTTCATCAATTGGTATCTCTTTCATTTCCAGCAGCCCCCGATACCATGCTTTCCATTTCTTCACTTCCAATGTATCGTTTAAATAAATGGGCCATGCGATATAATTTTTTAAATAAATGTCTGTGGTTCTTAATCTTTCTTTTAGTATCTGTGCTTCTTGCAATAATTGTTCTGTATATCCATCCCTTCTCAAATCACCACCATATATAAGAGTTGCACCTCTTCCAAGCACATAATTTGCGATATATTGTGATAACCTATACAAGTGTGAGTTATTTTGTCCATTATTCTTTAATTCACTTATTTCTGGATCTGAAATTGAAATCCCTATACTTTTCCCCAGCAACCTATCTTTCCCATATTCTATAGGTGTATATATTTCTATGCCTATATTCTTAAAAAATTCTATTTCTTCAGAATATATAGGTGGATCTGGATAAATAACCTTGTCATATTTTAATCTTATCTCGTCCTTTTTCTCAATAAGCTTAGGTATATCTATCATTTCCGGTGGTCGACACATTTTCTTTACTCTTCCTGGCATTTCCAATCTCAATGATTCCAATTTTTCTTTTACATAATTAAATCTAATAGTTTCTATCATGATGTTTTCAAGAATTCTATATAAATCATCCTTTTCTGCCTCACCATTAATAACATCTACTCTTACTACCGGTACATTACTCGCAAAAGGAAACTTTCTATCCATCTCTTTGTCAACCAAATCTATTTCTATTATCGGTCTCTCAAACTCTTTTGCAACCTGAATTTCTCGCTGACACCAATATCTTGAAGAATATATATCCGAATTTATTATTATAAGGGACGATTCTTTTATATTATTAATTATCTCCTCATCAAATCTATAACCTGGAGCAATATCATTGGCATCAAAAAAACGCTTCATAGTTGAATCATCTATCAATGCTTTAAGCTGCTTAGCTATATTTAGACCGTTATTTCCTTCTTTCGCATGGCTCAGGAAAATTTTTAATGCACTATTCTGACTAATAATTTCCTTTCTTTCATTAAATCCATGTCGATACATTTCGTGTGCCATCATAATAAATAGTTGCTGTTCTTTACAAATATCAAGCTCATATTCTCTTATAAAATTATACTTCTGAACTTTATTGCTTACATTTAACGCATATTTATCTAATGCAATTGGAATAATTATGGAATTCTCAATGCCATATAAATTCTCAATATAATCTACCCATTCATCCGATGAAACACTATCCATGCCTATAAAAACATATATCAAAATTTTCTTTGATTTTAACTTCGGCAAGGGAGGGACTTTATTGTCTTCAAAATTTGAGTAATAAAAAATGGGCAGATTAATTGTTCGAGAAAATGGTCTCCTCACATCATATGTCAGCATTTTTGTAACATATTTTATATACTTTCTAGCACTTTTCTGATCATTTTCGTTCCATATTAATACAACAGATAACGGCTCCATACCCTTCCTCCCAGCTACATGTTATTTTATAATTTCCATTCTTTATTTATATTAATATATTTTGCTATAATTTGTTGTCAAATGCTATATCTTTCATTAATTCTTTATATGCAATCATTATATTATTAGTTTCTGTCAAATCTGCCACAAGTGCAGTATAGTCAGGATATTTCTTCTGAATATCCTGAGGGGCTCCATTATCCTTTTCCAATTCTTTTTCATACCACCTTCGGTATCTGGCTTGCCATTTTGTCAAATGCGGACGAAGTCCCTCATTCAGAACCTTTTCCGTAAGATCTATTAATTTACTGGCATATGGAATTCTATTCGCAGGAACTTCTTTTAATAATTCCCTTACTGTTTCAAAAAACTTATACCACGAATCATATACTTCCTTTATTACATCATTCTCTTCATCAAAACGTAACCCGATTTTTCTTGTGCTTAATTCCACCCATATCTTATAAGCTATCTCCTGATCTTTCTTATTATAGGATAGCTTTACACTACTATTTCCTATTCCCAAATTAAATTCATTTATCATGACTGACTTTTTATTAAGATATTTTGAACATTGTTTCACTAGAAATAAAAGAACCATTATTAAAATCAATACAATTCCAACTGCCAAGCAGTTAATCTGGAATACCAGTGTACTCCCTTCATCTACTGCTATATCAATTATATTCATTATCTATACCTCCACATATATTTACTTAAATGTACTTAAAATATTTATTATGTATACCTTTCTCCTCCAAATCTAACAAATTGATGGGAAGTCTTCCACTTACTTGGAAATGCCTGCAATCCCATCTCATAGTTATCTTTGACCCAATTAACAACATTTTCACAGACATTATCTTGTAATTTTTTATATCCTCTTCCAGTAGAAATTACCTCAGCAAATTTTTCTGGAAGTTCTATGGCATTTTCTCCAAAATACCAATAATAAAATGACAATAATACCCTATCTATCCTTGTATCATGAAACAGATTATTTAGGTTTGCCCTGTCTGCATAACTATGATGAGAATTTTCCTGTATCCATTTATCTCCGCTATGGTGATAAATATTATCTCCCCAACATTGCTGATATTTTCTCCCAAAACACGGCTTCTTCATAGAAAATCTGGAATCATTCCAATACTCATCGAATGAACATATCTCACCAACTCTCATCAAAAAAACCATCTTATGTGGTACCTCGGTATTTTTTCCGCCAAATCCTGCAATCCAGTCTCCTACTGAGGCATGTTGTCTAATTTGTGGCTTACATGTTGCCAAAGAACAAACATTCCAAAATGGATTTGGTGCAAAACCATAATCTCTTGTAATTACGTATGAATATAAAACCATCTATACTTTCCGGCCTCCTAATCTAACAAGTTGCTCTTGGAGTATTCCAATTTCTTTCTGGACCATTCCAGGTATTATCACCCTTAATTCCCGAAATAATACTCTCTCCGTTCCATTTTTGAAGCGAATCACCATATTTGTTCAATGCCTCTGGAATCTCACTATTACTTTCCCCAGGTAAATAAACACCCACTATACGTTTTCCTTTTTGGGCAGCATATTCTATCTCCCAGTTCACATAATCACTTTTGCTCGTATCCTTACCAACCAAAACAACCAGTGTTCCTGCCCATTCAATACGTGGTCTAATCAGAGATTTTATATACTCTTCATTATGGGCATTATTCGGATTTTTGTTCTCATATATTGAGCTATCTTTCATCTTCAATCCATGCCTATTAAGCAGTGCATTTAACTGCTCTATTTTTTCTGCATCTGAATGATAATGTGAAACAAAAATATTTTTCGTGTTACTCATATTTTTCAGTCCTCCTATTAGTTTGCTCTAACATTCTGCTCTGCTCCATTACATATTCTTTCTACATCTAAGCCTTTTCCTCCCCCTCCAAAATTTTTTGCTTCTTTCATCTTACGTAAAATCAGTTAGCACTCCCCGTCTCCGTCTGCTAGTAGTCATACCATATCACATAACGCATGTTTTATCAACTACTTTTTTGTCTTTTAAGAATATTTTTTATTCTGAAAAAGCAAAAATCCACTTTACTTTTTGTATATTTTCTGATATTATATATCTGTAAATTTATATTCTATTATAAATTTACAGATATATAACGAAATCGGAGAATAAAAATGTTTGAGTATATAAAATTAAAAAATTATAAATCTTTTGGAGATGTTGAATTTAACTTACTGGATAAAAGTAAAAATCCTAAGAAATTAATATTAATTTACGGAGAAAACGGAATAGGTAAATCTAACTTAGCCTCTTCTTTTTTTATGCTTTCTGAAACACTTAGAACTATGGATGTCCGAGATATAATGCAATCTATCCTGTCTGATCCAGAAAGATTAAATGATGAAGATTTTTCTCGCTTTTTAAAAATGAGATATAAAGATATAGAAACTTTAATTCAGGAAAATAAAATGGTAGATAGCGAAGAACCTATGTCTCTCGAATTTGGATTTAGATTACAGAATAAAAAAGGAAAATGGAAAAGTGGACGCTATATTCTAGAAACAAACAATAGCCAAATTATACACGAACGTTTAGAATTCACTCTATTAAAAAACCGTGGAGCATATTTTGATATAACTCCTACAAAAGCTATGATAAGCCCTAAAATTTTTCTTGAAAACACAGCTTATCAGGAAATACAAAAAGCATGTACTATGTATTGGGGAAAACATTCATTACTCGCAATACTAATGCATGAATCTGATGATAAAGCAGATTTATATATCAAAGAACAACTTAGTGAAAATTTTGATTCTGTAATCAAGTTTTTCTCACGAATTTCCTGCAAACTTAAGATTGGAAGCAGACAAGAACGAGGTATCATCGGGCTGCCACCCGAAATATTTGGAGCATTTGATGAAGGGAACATTCCTGTCTCTAAAGAAAACCTTTTAGATAAAACCGAACATATGTTAAATATATTCTTAAAAAACATTTACACTGATATTCATAAGGTATATTATAAAAGAACCCATAAGGAGAATCATATTCACTATAAATTAATGATTTATAAATATATTTCCGGAAAAGAAAGAGAACTTCCGTTTTCACTGGAATCCACTGGCACACAATCATTACTGGAATTACTCCCATTTATGTTAGTTGTTTTGAAAGGATCCGTTTCTATCATTGATGAATTTGATACCGCACTTCATGATATCTTAGTAGAAAGTCTGGTTACTTCTCTTAAAGATAATCCAAACGGTCAGCTTATTCTTACAACACATAATACTCTTCTTATGGAATCGGATATACCAAAAGATAGCATTTACACTATATATGAAACAGAAGATGGAAATAAGGAGATTGAATGTATCACACACAATCCAGATAGTAAAATACAAAAAAATACAAATGTACGAAGACAATATCTTAATGGAGGATATAAAGGAATTCCTAATGTAGGACATATTGATTTTAACAAATTATTAAAAACATTAGAAAGTGATGATTAAAATTTTACAAATATTCCCTCTCCAGAAACCATATATCTGGTTTTTAGGGAGGGATCGTCTTTTAATATTGGTAGTCTCTTTCTTACAGATTCAAGCTTAAGCCTATCCAATATTTTTCTTTATTGAGTCTTCCAATGCTCTAAACATATTTTCTTGGGAAAAATCCTTATTATATAACACTAACGTGACAGTACTGGTATATCGAGGCAATGTTTTATCTTTGTACCATAACAATTCATGTTCTAAGTAATCCAGACTCAGTTGCTGAACATTTAAGCCTGTAGCCTCCATACTGTATCTCATTTTATTTGGACGCTTACAAGGCAATCCTTCTTTACACTGACACGGTTTACAAAGTCTACAACTGCCACTCAATAAGGCATATCCTTCTGTAAATACTTCTAAATCTCGTGTACACTTTTCTATCGTCGTTTTCAATGTGACATTGGCAGCTTTAACAGCCAGGTATTTGTTCTTTACATCTTTATAATATTTCATTTCAGTAGAAAAAATCAACATAAAAGCATACTTATATCCCTTTACAATATTAGAAAAAGGAGAAGCAAATGGCGGACAGCTCCACTTCATCCCATAATTAGGGCATCCTCTTTTACATGCTTCTTCCAATCGTTCTCCCTCAAAATACTTTGCCAAAATATCTATACTTTTAAAAACTTTACCTTTGATTTTGATGTAAATTGTTCTATTAGTAAGGACCTTCTCTTTTTTTAAAAATAAAATATCTTCCATATTAAATTCCCAGTTTTTTACGCATCATACGCTGTACTGGACACTTCTCTGTATATCTGCAATTTTTCATCTGATCTGCAACGAATTTCTGTTCTAGCTTTAGATATTCAGAATGAAAAAATATGTCTTCTAATGACTTCTCATAAATTGAGTCTGGCCTTACAATATTGCCTTCACTATCAACTAATTGAATATATTTAAATGCCTCACATCCAAAAACTTTGCCATCATATCTCACACAAAGTTTATTTCTTCCAGCATAACAATGAGCCTTACAATCATCTAACTGCAACGGAATACCAACACGAACTTTTTCATTAGAAATATTATTTAGAAGCTGCTTTATCCTTTCACTCTCTTCACTACTTAAAACCAGCTGATTTATATTCTGTACAGTTCTTCCATGTGGAACTAATCCCAAAAAGCTCACCATATTAATGCCTTCCTTTTCTGCGAATTCCATCACTTTTGGTATTTCTTCCACATTTAATTTTGTTGGAACAAAATGGATTTCTGAAAAAATCCCTTCACTCTGAACTTTTCGTATACTCTCAAAAACAAACTTCTGATATCCTGAAGTACCCATAAACTTATTATATATAGTCTCATTAATCGCAGGTAAATCAAAAATTATTTTATCCACTCCAGATTTATGTAATTCTTTTACTAACTCTAAATCTATACTTTCTGCCTGGCCTTCATTATTAAGAGAAATTCCACTGGTGTATATATACACTTCTCTCTCTTTTTTCTTGGCATACTTCACAATACTTAACAAACCCGGGTGCAACAAAGGCTCTCCGCCAGATATACTCAATATCTTCGTATTCAACTCTACTGCGCTATCAATTAACTTTTTAACATTTTCTGTCTTTATCATTAACGTACAATCAGGACCAGAACAGGATGAACAGTGCATGCAATTATTTGGGCACTTATGTATTATTTCTATTGAAATCTGTTTCATCTTTCTTCTCCTTTATTTTTAATGTCACATTCGTTTATAAACCTACATTCTCCATACTTTCTATTTGCCATGTATGGTTTCATTAAATCTTCAATATCTGATATAAGATACTGTGTTTTTTTATTCTCTTCTGGTTCTATATCTCCTGAGTCCTTAATACTCAATTCGAATTTATTATTGGTATTACAATTAATAGAAAATTCGATATCTATTGTATCAATACTCTTGTAAACTTCACTTACTTTTATACGTATATGTTTTATAAAATCAAACTCTCTTTGAGCTGTATACTGTCCATCTCTAAAGGTTGTTGAATATAACATATACTGCTTTTCTATAATTCTTTTAATATTAGCTATCACCTGATCCTTTAAGGCATTTCTCATATCTATTTTTTCTGTATATTCTATCTTTTTCATATTGAATGAACTTATATCCAACTCCACATTACTATTACCTACCCCTTGATACATACTCTTCCATGATTTTCTTCCCCATTCTTGAAGTTCATCGCACACAAATAAAATCATAGGAAACGTCTCAACATTTATGTGATAAATGTTCTCACATGTATGTGAAGCAATCGCACGCAGAATATCTCGCCGGATATAAAACTGACGTGCATCCTCATTATCAAATATATAATTCGCATCTGGATTATTGTCTGTCTCAATAAAATAAATTAACATTTTATAAATTATAATTGCACTTATCATTCCATGAGAGAAATCCTCCAGCGACAACTTATATTTGAACTTATATTTATCTTGTATACTGGCTCTGTACTTTGGCTTTCTACTTTTTTTCTTTGGAATGAATTTCATTTTCTTACTGGCAAAAGTAATAATCTCTATATTATTTGAATCACGCGTTCCATCGAACCTTAAATTTCTATCAATATGAGGATTAGACACAAACGCTTCCATCATCTTTTCGGTTTTAGCTAAAACTTTTTTAGATTTTTCTAATGGATATCCTAAGTCATGACATAAAGCCATTATTGTCCACATACTAATTTTTTCCAGAACATTTATCTCTCTACTAAAAGAATTTGGATCCACTAATATATATTCTTCCCCCTCCTTATCCGCTTTATATAATTTATAAAAATTCTTATCTTTTTTAATAATATTACTTTCACTAAGTTCCAAATCAGGGTATTTTTTATCTATATCCTTTTTTGATATCGGTATCTCCTCACTATTTTTAGATTCTCCTTCAAAACGAATATTATCAATAAGGCGCTTCCCTGTTTCCGTAATATAACTATTCTTATTTAAAATAAGATAAAGTCCCAACAGCCATACTCTTATAACATGAAAAACATGATCACGATAGTAAGAATCACTACCATATAACATTCCCTCAAAATCAGTATAATCTTCATGGTACTTTCTCAATTTTTTCATTCCATAAACATACTGTTCCTTGCCATTCTCCATAAAGGGTTCCCTTTTATCAAAAAAGCGTAAGCAAATTACAGATTTTTCGATTAAGAGATTCCACAGCTCATCTATCTCATCATTTACTTCATAAGATAATTCTTTCGTAACTCTATCAATACCATTATCACATAAATTTTTTAATTCGTCCTTTACTTGTTTGTCAAGTGGATATTGTAAATGATTCTGTTTAGCATTTAATATATACCCTTTTATATCATCTTCTAATGCTATTTCATCACAAAATTCCATAGCTTTTTTTAGCAACATCTTATCAGTAATTTTTGCCATCAATTCTTCCCCTTTTTCTCTAAATCAACCTATTCTTAATTTTTACTAGAATCCGATAAGTTCCAGAGATTATATTTATTCATACATTCCCTATACTCCTGTACAAAAGGTTCATCCTGAAAATCTGGATGTTTGCACAGCCCTGCAACCTTTTTTTCAAGTGCTTCCCCTGAGCCTGCATCATATAAATACTCTTCCAATTTCTTACTCATTTTATACAAATATAAATTGCCACAATGGTTATTAACAACAGGTGGGTTCTTATCTTCTTTACTGTTAACCTTAAATGTATCTGCAAAGCCTCCTCTCATATAGATTGGATAACCGGTTTTCGAGTCTACTCTGCCCACCGTCAGCATATGCATTCCATCCTGCGTTTCATTTACTCTTTTATCCGCAGAATAACATCCTAAATAGTCACAGTTTGATTTATCATCTTTTACAATAGCCATTTTATAAGTCCATACAGTCACATGATCATCTTCAGCTGGAACTCCTAAATAAGAAAAATTCTGCCCTCTAGCTTCAAAATGATCATATTCCTGTTTAATATCAACGACACCTATTCGAAGCTTCTCCTTATCATGTATATGTAACCACTTTCCTCTTATATACATTCTAGGATGTTTTTCAACCCATATCCACTTATCGACCTTTGCACAAATATCAAAAATCCATATATATAACACTGAATACAACAGTAAATTAATAACTATATCAATAAGTTGTACAACCCATTTTGCTAAATGGGGAAATAAATTTTGAATATATCCGATATCTATAAATGCATTTACAATCTGTACCACACAAATTACTATAAAAATAGCTGTTGATCCAACTTTCTTGTAAGCCTCTACTCTATTATCAGATAATTTATCCATTTTAATCACTATAAGTCCCCTTTCTCCCATTACATTAATTCAAATCCTAAATCCACTTACCTATAATTTCCTCCAAACGCTTATTTACCTTTCCATTTCCCGCTATTACTGATGTCGGTCCTGAAAACTGAACTGCATTCCCCTTAAAATCAGAAATACTTCCCCCTGCTTCTGATAAAATCAAACTTCCAGCAGCTATATCCCATGGTTTTAAAACTTTCTCAAAGTAGCCGTCTGTCCTTCCATCTGCTATATAACATAAATCCAGGGCAGACGAACAGATTCTTCTGACATCTATACATTCCCTAAAAATATCCTTTACAATACCAAAACTAATATCAGTAAGTTCCTTGTGTGTAGAACCTGCACCAAACTCAATTAATGCCTCACTAAGCGGTCTTTCACTAACCCGCAATTGTTTTTGCCCATTCAACCATGATCCCTTACCTTTTTCTGCTGTAAAACATTCATCTGTAAAAGGATTATAAACCACTCCAAATATAACTTGTCCATCTTGATATAAACCTAATGATACAGAACTAAGATTAAAACCATAAATCAAATTGGTCGTTCCATCTATAGGATCTAAAATCCAACATGGATCTATCAGTTTTCCCTCCTGTTCCTCACTGAAAAAATTAATTGAAGAATCTATATTCTGCAACCTTTCCTTTAAATAATTATTAATTTTTAAATCAACTGCAGTAACAAAATCCGACTGTCCCTTTACAGATATTTCCTGTGTTAGAGATTCATCTAAAGCAATTTTCCCGGCTTCCTTAACAGCCTCTACTATTCTACTATAATCCATATGAAAACCCCTTTCTTTCTACAATTGGATTAAATTCTTTATACATTATCCAATATTTTTGTTAAGCTTTCTTTTTTTATTATAACAGAAAAATATCTTCTTGGCATCTTTTAAACGTAAGTGGTAGATAGCACGTACCTTGACTAAATTTTGACCTCCTTTTGGCGGTCTTATTTTTTCCCTGGTTTTCTGCACTTTTCAGGAAGACTTGTTGACCACGGTGACAGGTTTTCACAGAAGTTCAAGTCTGTATCTTCCATGTGCTGTGGTATTTCTTCCAGTAAATATTCAAAATACTCATATGGTTTCAGGTTATTTACCTTTGCTGTTTCTGCAATGCTATAAATGATGGCACTGGACTGTGCTCCCCGTATCGTATCTATAATCAGCCTCTTTTCTTTCTCTCCCGTTCGGTAGACCCACATATAACTCTTGCTCCCGGCTTCCCTTCCATCTTTTCTTACCAGAACAGGAGTCTCATCTGCATGGATAACAGGACTCTTGTAGATATACTTATGAAGATAATCATAAAATACGGCAAGATACCGGTCTGCACATTCGATTGTCCAGTTCGCCATGTTCTGACGGGTGATGGCAAGTCCATATCGCCCGAACTCTTTTTCCAGACGGGCAAATGGAACTGCATTGATGTATTTTCCGTTGAGTACGGCCGCCTCAAGAGATGGGGATACAAGACTTCCTCTCAGCAGACAGGCTGGATGTGGGGCTTTTTTCATCGTATCTCCCTCTTTGCTGGCATAAACTCCAACATGATGTTCCTCTACTTCTACTTTTGCAGGGATAAAACGGTACCGTTTCTGTATATTTCATCTGCATAACAGAGGCCTTCCCTTTCTAAAACTATCTTTATTATAGCAGAAGACAGCACTTCTGGCGAATCTTCCTTATCCTTCTTTTCGTCAGTATAACTATAAGGTTTTCGTTCACAGGAGCCATACCTGCCACGAGAAACGGAATGCCTCTTTTTTTAGAAAAACATCGTTTGTTTCTTTGTATAGAACAATCCTGGCTTCCAGAATACAAAGAAAAACAGAAAAGGAAGTGATCTTTTCCCTCTTGGAAAGCAGTCTGAAATTTCTACGTTATGCACAAAAGTTACAAAGTATAATCCGGTGCTTTTTTCAATCGTTTCACCTGCTTTTTGGGATGAGTCGTGAGTCCTTCCATAAGCCAGCGAAACTGCTGCTCTGTAATAGAACGAACTTCGGATTCTGTCCTTGGCCACTGAAACTGACCGGCTTCTAACCTTTTATAAAGCAGGAGATATCCATCATTTTCCCAGACCAGCCCTTTGATCCGGTCTGTTCTCCTTCCACAAAAAAGATAAAGGGTATCAACTTCGATCGCATCTTCTCCCAGATAAGAACGTATGGTATCTGCCAGACGGTCAATCCCGGAACGAAGATCAGTATAACCGGTAACAATAAAGATTTTTTTAAAACAAGTAGCATCATTTAGCACGAGAGACCACCCGTATTATCTTTTCCAAAAGGGATTCTGAAATATCTTCTTTTATGTGGATAACAACTCCATTTATTTCAATAGAGATATCGGAAGGACTCCCCGATCTGGACTGTTGAGTGATCTTTTCAGGGATTTCAACTACCTGCTGGCATGAGACAGAATTGTCTTGGACGTGCTCCAGACAGGCTTTACGGATACAGCGTAAACGATAATAATAATTCGATTTTGAGATACCTTTTGTATCACACCATTGTTCAACTGTCATATCCTGAGGACGGTTCTGACAGTCTTTCACTAACTGAGCCCATTGTTGTAACCGATAATCTACAGCAACAGCCGTGGTGATAGAACTCATAGAAAATGCCTCCTGTCCAGTCCCAAAAGTTGAGTACTGAACTTTTAAGACTTTTAATAATCTTTAGGACTACTATGGCACTGGTTGGAGGTAAAATCCAGATACGGACTATCTACCACTTACAAAAGATGTTTTTAACAACTAATGTTATCTTCAAATATTTATATCTAATTTTAGCATTTCTCGTTCAGTTTGTCACCATTTTTTATTTTTATTTCCATTTTATTCTTGTTTTTACTTATAAAAACACAGCGGTAATTTCTCACCACTGCTCATATTATTTTTTCTATACTATTTCAAATCCTCAAATAAATCCTTCCAATACACGCCATTTTCTAAAGTCTGCATAAACTCTGGTGTAAGTCCCCACATATTCATGGATGCGTAAGATTCTACATACATAATGTTGTTTACACATTAAAATTCCCATATATGTATTTTTTATTTCTTCTTCAACTTTCTCAATTGTTCTACCATTTGTTCATATTCTATATAAGCCGTACTGTCCTCTTTTCCCTTTCTTCTTTGTTTCACAATCTCTTCCAAAGCTATATCATATTGTGATATTAATCTACTTCCACTCATCTTAGTCACTATTTTAATATCATAAATTTTTTGATTTATACCTGTTGCAAAAAACTCTAGTTCTTTTATATAATCAAGTTTATCATTATTAGATATTTCTTCCATACTGGGATACTTCATCCGAAGTTCTGTGAGTTTTCTTAATGTCTCTAATTTACATTCCCGATTTACGCTTCTTTTATAAACTATAATTGAACCAACAAAACTGCCTACGGCTGCTAATGCACTTGCTATTTGTGCTATATCAACAATATTCATTATACTCATTTTATCCTTTATCTCTATTTTTTACCTTCCATCCCATCCAATACAACACTCCTCCTATCGCTCCCCCAAGCGTATTATAACATAAATCTGAAAGCTGAAATGTCCCAAGTCGCAGGAAAAGCTGCAGGAACTCTATCGTCAATGAAAAAAGAAATGCAACCTTTGTGCTATACCAAAGGATACTTGTAAAGCAAATTTGTCTGCCCTTCCCTTTTAAAAGTTTCTCTTTGGCAGTCCACATAAGCAGAAAAGTAAATGGCAACATCAGGGCAATGTTTTCAAAACATTCTGTTGTTAATGTCACTGTTCCATCCGATCGTTTCTCCCAAATCCACCAGCCACCCATCACATCAGAAAGGGGATTCATCCACATATTACGATTTAGTAACGTTCGAAACAGAATCATTACCGTAAAAAATACAAGACAAAATAGTTTACGAAAATACAATGAATTTTTGAATGTGCGAACCCAGGCAATGCAGGCGGTTTTGATTCCTTTGCCGGCATCGGTTGGATGATATGCATACATATAAAAAAACAAAATGAATATTGTGAGGAGTATCGCAAACCAAAATGGTTGGTAAAGGGCTGTGAGAACATTGGTTACTATACTTTTAAATATTTCCATTTCTTTTCTCCTCGTTATTCATCTTGCTTTTCATTCTTATTTCAAATCTTCAAATAATTCTTTTGATATACATCATGAAGATATGTGGGAGTGTCCGAGCAGCGTTGGAAGCTACATTCTGTTGTAACTCCAGTATATTATAAATCACTGAACAGGTCAGCCTTATAAAAGCCATTCTCCAGCATCTTCTTGAAGCTGTCCTTTACAGCCGCGACATCCTCGTGATAGGTCATGCCGTACCATGTATCGTTAGTTTTCAATACTTTGACAGACATCTTTCCCTGCTCCAGCAATTCACCGATGAAGATTGGGATTAGATACTCTGCTTTTAGAGGATTACCTGGCACTTCCTTCTCAAAGAACTCTTTGAAGCCCTCTTCCAGTACATTCAGAAACTCAGGAGTCAATCCCCACATATTCATGGAAACCAGAGAATCAACATCCACAGCCACGCCGTCTGCTTCTGCTCCGGTTGCAGTCTTTACAATATTCTTTGTCTCAACAACCTCAGTCAGATTGTTCTGCTCATCCATCTTACAGATACCACGAGTCACCCCACCGTTATCAGACAGAGTATTCTTCAACACAAAACCTGCCATACAAGACTTACCGCCATTCACCAGATACTCATGAACGGCCTTAAAGCCTTCCTTGCCATAGTAATCATCTGCATTGATGACGATGAACGGAGTCTTGATGACATCCTTTGCTGCAAGGACTGCCTGGCCGGTTCCCCAAGGTTTTGTACGGCCTTCTGGCAGGATTCCCGGAATATCGTTAATATCCTGGAAAGCATAGTCTACAGTTACATTGTGAGAAGAACAAATGGAGGCAATGCGATCACCAATAACCTCTTTGAACTCTTTCTCAATATCCTTACGGATAATAAATACTACATGGTTGAAACCAGCCTCAATCGCATCGTGAATCGAATAATCCATGATGATATGATTAGAAGCATCTACTGGCTCCAACTGCTTGATTCCTGTTCCAAAGCGGCTGCCGATACCGGCTGCCATGATAAGTAATGTTGTTTTCATGCTCTCTCTCCTTACTGTTCTCGTGCTGCTTTTATCGGACACACTTTAATGCACTGATAACAACACACACACTTATTCTCATTTATTTGTGGATATTCAAAGCCTTCTTCATCCTCCACCATAGATATGGCTTCTTTAGGACAAATTGCATAACAAGCTGTGCATCCACAGCACTCTTCTTTTCTTTTATATAGTACGGGAATCTCTCTTTCCACCTTTTACCACCAGCCTTTTAATCTTTCTTTTAACTTTTTTCAAAAACACTTTTGTGTTATTCTTTAAGCCGATTCCACCATATTCCTTAGCAATATATCCAAACGGCTGGGTTCTAAAATCTCTCCAAAACTTCTCTCGATTCTCTGGTTTAGGAAATGGAGCTTTCAGCGGAGGTTGCAAACTATTCTCCAACTGTGTTTCTTTCCAAATCAACTGTTCCTTCACCAACTCTAATATTCTTTCACCAGCTTCATTATTTACCAGCACAAGCGAAACACCTTTATTATCATCAAACTCAGGAGCAGCTTTCTCTATTCCCCAGTAATCGGCAATTGTAATATCTCCCGGATGCATTATAGACTTATACGGACATTCATAGCAGCTTGGACGAAGAATCATATGTCCATAAAAAAGATTCCTGAATATCCGACTACTCGTAGACTTTCCACTTTCAAAATAAAATGTTTCAACATGGTCATGCCATCCATAATCTTTTTTATTCCGAAAATCCACACTTGCAACTTTTGAGCGTTTTTTCTGTTCCTGCCAATGCAGATATGCGTCCCATATTTTTTTGCTTGGCACTCCATGACAAACAATGTCTACACAGAATAGATTATCATATTCTTTTCCAAGGTATTTTTTCAGTCCGTCCACCTGACAGGAAGTTCCAGAGAATAACACATTCCTTCCTGTATCAAGATTTTTCTTAACATTTTTAAATGTATCACCCAACTTACTCTGGATATATTTTGAGCCTCGCATTCGGTTGCGGCCTTCCGCATTATCAGCACAAATATGTACAGCATCAAAATTATCCGTCAAAACACAACCATAGACCACTCCACCATCTAACAGTACTTGATCAGACAGAGCTGTAAAAATACCACCAGATCTGGAAGCCGCTCTTGTAGCATCATCTTTATGTTTTACTGCGTATACTTTAGGTTGCTTCCAGTTCATTATGCTATCCTCCTTTCGGAGTAAGTAGCATAATTGAAGTTACTTAGTTCGTACCCCCCCTCATAATTTTGAGGAGCTTATTCTTTATCTTCGTTTTCATTGAAACTGTTCCATATTTCTTCATTACGAAATCAATTCCTTTCTTCTGATAATCATTCCAAAATTCTTCTCTTTGTTCAGATTTCTTGGTTGGAGCTTCAAGATTTGGCTGCCAGCATTGTGTTGTATTACTCAGCCTATAATCTAAGTCATTCTTAATCTTTTCAAACAATTCTTCACCTCGATTTGTATGAATCAGGAATAGTGAATTACCATTAGGGTCATAGAAATCCGGAATAGTTTCCTCTATATGCCAAAAGTCTCCAATAGTTATATCTGTTTTTCTTTCTGTGGTAGCATAAGGACATTCATAGCAACTTGGACGTAGCATGCACCGATTATAGAACACTTTTACATAGTCCCTAATCGAATACTCTTGACCTCCAACCATTACATATGCTGTAGGAAATTTCCAACCATTTCGTTTATCCTTAAAAGTAAGATAAGTAATTTTTCCATCTTTTCTCTCAATAGATTTGGCATATTCTCTCCAAAGTTTTGGACTTGGTGAACCATGACAAATAATGTCTACTATGTACACTCGGTCACGAATTCCTTTTATTTCACTGAACTTCCGGAATCCATCAGACTGGCATCCCATGCCGACAAAAAGTAACTTTTTTTCTGGGTTCTCCTTTAGCCATTCCTCTGTAGCTTTATAAATTTGTTCAGGCCTACTCTGCATATACTTAGAACCAATGGCTTTATCTCGTTCTTCTCTACTTTCTATTAGTTGAAACTCTGTAGTATAGTTTTCGTAATTATACACAGCACAAGCTACTGCATCTCCATTATTTAAAAAGGCATCTGAAATAGCTACAAAAGCCCCACCTGATGAACTATACAATAAAGATTTTTTATCCTTTAGTCTTCCAGCATATATCACTGTATCTATTATTTCAATATTATTCTTCACAATAGGCTCCCTTCTTTTATATCTACTTTTTCTTTTTTAAAATCGAGCTAATTCCTATTGTCCAGAGTTCATCCTTACTAATTAACATATATCCCATCGTTGCTAGGCAGAAAAAGCCACCTCCAATGAGTATTTGCAAAACAAGCGTCACAATATTTACACCAAACTCATATCCCATCCATCCCACTAAAACTGCCATAATTACTCCTATAATCATTATCGGACAGTATGACATTATATATTTACGTATAGCAATTTCTTTTCTAACAGCAACCATCTGAACAAACATTACCGAAAATTCTGCAACAATTGTACCTAGTGCAGCACCATTGGCCTGATATTTAGGAATTAACATCCAATTAATCAAAAGATTTAAAACAGCACCTATCGTAGTTGAAATCAAATAAATACTATCTCTTTTATTTGGTATCAAATATTGCGTTCGTATTACATTTGCCCAAGCAATAAAAAAGACTGTCACAGACAAAAATTTTATTATATCTCCACATGCAGTAAACTCTTCACCAAAAAAAACGGGGGATAGGACATTACTTATCCCCATTAACCCAAAAGCAATTGCTGAGGATAACAACGTTACCAGTTTAATAGATATTCTTATATAATCACTAGTTTTTTCTTTATCTCCTTTTGCAACAATATTAGACATTCTTGGCAACATAACTGTCCCCAAGGCAGTAATAATTCCCATTGGAATATTAATAATTTTTTCTGCATTATTATAAAACCCTACTTGTTCATAGCTTGACATATTTCCTAACATAATTTTATCCATAACTTTATAGATGCTATATGCCAATACTGGTATAAAAAGAATTAATACGGGTTTGACATTAGAAATAATTTCTCTTAAGCTACATTTTACAAATGTTACATATTTTTTTACATAAATCCACAAATATGCTTGACTTAGTAAGGTTCCTGCTGCCATTATCAATGTATATTTCCATAAATCACTTGGCTTATGAACAAAAATAAACATTAATAAAACTGTCGAAATTTTAATTAATGTATTTCTTGTAACTGTTAGCTTAAATTGCTCTAATCCAAAGAACAACCATCCAATATCAAATAGGCCAGAAGTAACATATAAAAGTTGTAACAGTACAATGAGCCTATTATCTTTAACAATTACAAAAAGGTAAACGATATATGTAATTATTGCAATAGAAAATGTACTAACTTGTAATGCGTAAATACTGCTAAAAGTTTTATTTAACTCTTCCCTATTATCTCGCACTGCAGCAATACTTCGATTTCCATGATTACCAATTCCTAACATTGCTATTAATAAAAAATAATATGCCACAGAATATGTATAGGAATATACTCCTACCGCTTTTGCACCTAATGTTCTTGAAATATATGGTGCTGTAATTAGCGGCAAAATAACAAGGAGTATTTGGTACAAAACATTATATATAAAATTTTTTTGTATTGATTTCATTTATCTATTCTCACCTATTAAATATTACTCATAATTTCATCTAAATAAGAAAATGCAGTTTCTCTTAATTTTAAAATTAAATCGTCTGTATTTTCATAGTCTATACCCTTTAAAAAATCTTGATTAGGAAGTTCATCAATAATCTGATATCTATCTGTTAATCCTAATTGCCTAAGAATTGAAATGGCACGATCATCACCTGGTTTATTGACAGATGGTGCTCTATATGACCAAAAATTCTTATGAAACATAGCTGAAAAAAGTGTTCCATGAAATGATTGCGTTAAAACCCACTCTGCATTTTCCATCAAAGTTAAAAATGCAATCGGTCCTGTTGTTGGGAATTTTTTAATCCCATATTTATCCAATCTATATGCCGCCCATGATTTACTGTCTAATATATAAACTGGGAGACCTGTCTCCTCCGAAATTTTATGAATTGCTTCATTTGCTTCCGGACGATTATGAAAAAATGCATAATTGAAAATATATTTTTCATTTATATGAGGAATATTAAATTTCTGCAACCACTCTTCATGGCTTAGTAATAAAGTTGGATCAGCTATAATTGGAATTTTTCTCCCCGTAAGTTCTTCCAACCACTTTTGTCCATTAGGTTCTCTAACCGAAATAAAATCAAATTGCTCCAGTAATTTTTTATACTTTTCAGTATCCTGTATTACTTCATTAATATTATTACCACCTAAACTCGGAGAATATGCAGCCTTCTTTCCCTCATGAACAAAATTTAAAAAATATGCATCATCTGCATCTGGGCATAATACATTCCAAACCTGATCTCCTCCAGCTATTACCAAATCATATCTACCATTAAGTATCTCTAAATCCTTATAATTTTTAAACTGCTGCGTAGTAGTATGTAAGTATTTCTCCTTAAAATTTATATAATCTCCTCGATACTCATTTACTAACTTCCAATGCTTAATTGTAAGCAAATTATGTTTAATTGCACTTTTTTTTAATCGAAAATCAAATAATCCATATAAATTCCGTGAACCGCTATTAGAAAAATCAATGATTTCAACTTCAACACCGTATCGGCTTTCAATCACTGTCTGAAGTGCATACGCCTGCAACATAGAACCACAATTATGTGACGAATGAAATGTAATAATACCAATTTTTTTCTTACTCATATTTTTATCTCCTCTTACGATTCATAATTTCATTATATATATTAAAAATAATTTCTTTGTCAATTTTATAATCAAATTTTCTTGCAAATAATTCCGGCCTACTTTTTAGAAGTTCTTCATCATTAATCCTAAATATATACGGATTTCCTCTTTGGAAATCCACATATCTCATATTATAACATCTATTAGCATCTTCATTAAAATACACTTTTGTAGAATATGAAGAATTATATAATAGAGTTTGCAAAAAAATTTCATCGCAACAACGTGTAAACTTATATCGCTTTCGAATCTCCTCTTCTTTATTTATTACATATTTTGCAAATTCATGAGTGATACTGAACCAATTTGCTCCTTTTTTTATTAATTCAGAATTGTGTTTTATCCTATTTATTCCGATAAGCTTTTGAAGTCTAACCGAAATTGCATCTATCTTGAATAGAAAATTTTTTTTATTTCCATAAATATCTTGAAATATCCGATACTGTGCCATTCTATTAGTTATATCATCCATATCCATCTTGTAATCATAACTAACAATTTGCATTCCTTTATTGACATCAAAAAAGTTATATATTTCATCTTGTGTTTTTAAGGGAAGATCAACCCCTGAAATCAAATGATATACATCATGATAACTTTGAGTTGATTCTTTTAGTAACTCCAACTCTAATTGTATTTGAGAATATCCTCCCCAAGTAACTGATTTACGTTTAAGAAAATGTATCTTTGCCTTTTGAATCATCTTCTTAACTGCTTCTTCTTCAAATTCTTTACATTTTTTATCTACATGTAAATATATATCATTTCTCTCATCATCAATTAATTGCAAAAGAATCTGCAATAATTCCATTTGGTGATGTGCAGCTATCAGATATGCATGTCCCATATACACTAAACCTCCACCTTATTAATAGTTAATCCATCTTTTATTATGGTATTACAACTAGCTGATATCAACATCGAAATTGCTGATAAGTATGTAAACAATTGAGATTTATCATAAAAAACATTTCCCGAATAACCATACACAATAAATAAAATCTGCATACTTATGGAAAACCAAAGCAAACCTTTCCATGTATTAGTCATATGACTTTTTTTCAGTAATTTTATTGAATATATTAATGAACAAACCATAAAAATACAAAATAGAATTATACCAATAATTCCTGTCTCTCCAAGTAGTTCATAATACATACTGTGAGCATACATATTCCAAAGAGATCCCTGATACATATAACCCACATTATCAGAAAAAGCCTTATTAAACGTATTGATTCCATATCCAATGAAAGGTTTATCTTTAAACATTATTATACAATAATTCCAAAACATTAACCTTCCACCTGCCGATGTGTCCTCAGAGCCTTCTATAAATCTACCTATTATGTTACTTGTTTGAGGAATTGTAATCATAATAATAAATAGTACAACTAGAGCTATTACTCCGCCTAAAATTATTTTCACTGTTTTCCCTTTAAAATCAAACAAATTTAATGCAAGAACTATTTCTAACAAAATAATAATACATAACATTCTTTTACTCGTTAAAAGCGTAGCCAAAATATAAATCAGAATAAATAAATAATTTATTATATTAAATTTTTTATTATTAAAAATATAATATGCTAATTCAGCACATACTCCTACCACCATTGCATATGCTGCTTTTGCCTTTTCTCCTGTCAATCCACTATATATACCTCTAGATATTTCATCTTGTATAACCGAACTTCTCCCCGGTGCTATAATATTCGATAAAGACAGTATAAAATTGGGTGCAATAAGCTCAAGTAAAATCGAAAAGGCAAAAAAAAGACAAATTACTCTTATAATTTTTATATAAGCCTGTGCTGTACTTTCCCTCCAAGAAAAAAATCCAAATAGTCCACCGATGATAAATATTGGTAATATATTTTTAGATGCATTAATATCATATGACTGCAATGTATTAATTATCAAAAATATTACCCATATAAAATATAAAAACATAATTCTTTTTGTATATCTATTAGCTTTTAACTTTTTGGGTTCAAACCATAAGACTGAAAAAAGGCCCACTATATATAAAAGTGGTGTTACATAAGCAAGAATAATGGTATTTCCACTAAGAAGTATGAGTACTAAGATTAATGCCATTAGTGATTTTTTATGTATTTTTATGCTCATATTTTACAACCTCCTTCCTTTTATACATTATTCTGATAAGATTTTACAAATATATTGCCTTGATGAATCTCTCATAACTTTTAACTTAGGCTCAATATTAGAATAATCTATATCATCAAGAATATTTAACATATCCTCTTCCTCTACCAATCGATTTTTTATTCCAAGTAATGAAAGAATATTAATTAATCTAGAATTATCATGGTTTGGATTTTTATTCTTTATTACATAAAAATTTTTTCTAAAAATAATTGAAAATACTGTGCCATGAAATGAATTCGTAATTACATAATCTGCGTTCTTTATGTATCCCAAGAAATCTTCTGGATTGACATTTACTGTATTATTATGTTTTTTTAAAGTAAATAAATTATCTAACGTACAAAAAATTATTTTCTTTTGCTTTTCTTTTGCAAAATTCTTCGCAAATTCTATAACTTCATTAGGCATCGATAAAGAATAAACAAAAATATAAGGTTCCTCTTTAATATCAGTTGCTACTTTATCCCATTTTTCATTATCTAGTAATAATGTAGGATCAACGTCCAATGAAATACGTTTTTCAATTTTATCAGACATTATCGTGTTCAATTTATCTTGTGTGCTTTCTTCTCTAACCGAAATATTATTAAACTTTTGTAAATTTTTCACAATAGTTTCTGATTTCAAAAAATCTTCACCTGCAACTCCAACACAGGCTGCATAAGAATTACGTTTGCGATGTTCACTAACAAAATCCAAAAAATAGGTCAAATCTCCTCCCGTACAGAACGGACTCCACACTTGATCACTTCCTACAATAAAGCAATCATATAATTCATTTACTTCTTTAATATTATTTCTAGTATACCCATCACTTGTATTTCCATCTAGCAATCTAATTTCTATAAAATCTTTGAATTTTTGGTTCCTTTTCTTTTGTATATGCCAAGTAAAAATTTTTTTAATCTTTGTTTTTATGCTATCTTCTTTTAAAAAAATTTTATTATAAAAATCTTCAATCTCAGAGCAATGATAATCTATAATTTCACATTTACTTCCTAAATCTTCTATATAGTTTTTAAGGGCATACGCTTGAAGGCACGCTCCATAATTAATTGCCCTATGAAAAGTTAATAATCCTATTTTTTTCATCTATACCACATTACTTTCCTTTAAATATCTTCAAAATAACGGTCAATATAAAATATTTATGGTTAACCAAAAGCCATTTACGAACTAAATCAACTTTGTTTATATACTTGGTTTGTTTAATCCTATTTTCAGCACCAGACTGCACTATTGCCATTCTTATTTCTTGTTTTGAAACCTTTTGTTCCATTAATATTTCTACATATCTTGTAATCTTATGTAAAAAAAGCCGTTTATTCTCTACATCCAAACTTTTATCCAATGAATACCTATAAATATAATCATTTAAATAACTATATAATTTCATTTCTTGTTCAATAAAAGAAGTTTTAACTCTTGCCGACGCACTATTATCATTTTTATTATAATAATAATATGGAAGATTTACATAACTATAACTATGAATATATTGCAGATAATCTACAAACATACAGATATCTTCTCCCATATACATGCTTATTGGAAAATTCACATTATTGTTATGCAAAATATCCGTTCTATATATTTTCTTCCATGGCTCATTAAGTTTTTGGGTGAACGTAGCACTATACAATGCGGATAAATCTGTACTTTTTCCTTCCGGAAGTAGCTGTCGCTTAAGATAAAAACCACTTTTTTTATTTCCTTCATAATGTGGAAAGATAACTAATTCTTCAAACAGATTATTACGAAGATATTCTATAGTTTTTCCAAATACTATTGTATCTATGTTGTCATCAATATCTATACAACAAGTATAAATTCCTTTTGCATTAGACAAAGCCGTATTTCTAGCTCCACTTACACCTGTATTATCCTGCGAAATAATCTTAATATTAAATATGTCAACAGAAAATGCTTTTAATAGTTTTAGTGTATTATCTATAGATCCATCATCTACAATAATACACTCAATATCATTTTCTAAAACAGGTATAATCCTGCTTATACACTTTTCAACATATTTTTCAGCATTAAAAGCAGGAATAATAATACTTAATAAAATCTGTGACTCCTCCATTATTTACCTCGAATTATTGTTACTAATTTGGCACTAACTAGTGCAGGAATATATAAGTGCATATTCAACAGAAGCAAATATATTTTTGCCATCTTAGGAAGTCCCTTATAACTTATTCCCTCTAAAACCTTAGTTTCTTTTATTTTCTTTCGAATATGCTTACTAGCTGCTATAATCTTTCTATCACTTTTTACTTCATGGAAAACAGCCATTATTAGCCAATAGGCCTTAAATGCATTAATTTGTTCATCAATGACCTTATCTTTTTTCCCCATGCGTTTCTCAATATAACCAGTTAATAATTTATTATTATCAAAACGATTAGAATCATAACTATGAACCATTGATTCTACATTTAATTGATTATAAATATATAGTATATCGTCACAGAAGAAAACATTCTCAGCAGCATACAAGCACTCAAATATAAATGCATTATCTTCGCCCATACGAATACGTTCCTCTTTACAATAATGTTTTAGTAAAAAATCACGTTTAAATATTTTATTCCATGCCACTGGGAAAATAAGACCTGTACAAAATGTTTTTCTTGAATCATACATCATATAAGGATAAACATCTGTTTTTAATTTATTCTTATTATATAAACCTTCTGGAACTGCTTTAGGTATTTGTTCCTGCGTATCAGTAAATTGACGAACCGCACTATACACAACCATTTCCACATCATATTTACTTATTGCCTTGTCCCATACAGTTTGAAGAAGATTATCCAAAATCCAGTCATCTCCATCAACATAACAAACATATTCGCCTTTTGCCGCCTTAATTCCAGTATTTCTCGCTGCTACAAGGCCAGCATTATTTTTGTGAATTACACGAACTCTCTTATCCTTTTCTGCATATTCATCGCAAATTTGGGGACAATTATCCGGGGAACCATCATCAACTAAAATCAATTCAAAATCTTGATATGTTTGGTTTAAAATACTATCGATACATTTATTTAAATATTTCTCCACCTTATAAATAGGTACTATTATAGAAAATGTTGTACTCATAAATTTCCTCCATTATTTTCCCATTTGCCTTGCAATATCTTCATCTACAATTTCTTCACCAGTTTTATGTCGCAGTTGTTCTTTTGATGCTTCACTTAGTCCATTATTAATTACACAGTTTATATCGCAAGTACTACACTTATCCAGCTTCTCTTTAGTGACTTTACCATCACGATAATCTCGACAAATCGGTAGTTCATACATAGAATATGGATGCTTTGTAAATAGTGCCTTAAATTTATGTGCTAAAACCCAAATAGCAGGCTTCCAAATGTATTTATGCATAGCCGGAGAAACACTACCAATCATCCAACAGTCACGATCACAGCACCGAACCTTCTTACGAACTTCCTCCGCTTGTGAACTGTTCCATAATTCATCCCAGTTCTGAGTATTTAAATTACCCATTACCTCTTTATCTTTAGTCCCGTTACATGGCATTACATCACCATATGGATCAATAAAAAAAGTGTCAAAACTCATATCGCAAGGCAATAAACGTTTCTGACCATAGATGTAATTAATCAATCCGTGATTAAAATAAGCACGAAACCATTTTTTTGGACTATTGCTACGGAGCAATTCATTGACAAGATTCTCAAAATTCTTTGCAACCATAGGCCTATCCTTAATAATGTTTTTTGCTTCAACAAAATAAAAACTATTGTGTAAAGAAGCTGTTGCAAACTCCATACCCATTTCATTACTGATTTTATATAAAGGAACAAGGTCAGGAGCATTCTTGTCCTGAACAGTCATTCCAAATCCAACATCCTTCATACCCATTTCACGTAACTTTTTTAATGTACTATATCCACGCTGATATCCATTTTGTAATCCACGAATTTCATTATTAGTCTTCTCTAACCCTTCAATTGAAATGCGAATACCAATCTGTGGAAATTCCTTACATAAATCGACAATACGGTCTGTAAAAAAGCCATTGGTAGAAATAACAATACGATCAGACTTTTTGTATAACTCACGCACAATATCTTTTAAATCAGTACGAATAAACGGTTCCCCACCAGTTATATTTGTAAAATACATTTTTGGTAATTTCTTGATTGTCTCTAAACTAATCTCTTCTTCCGGCTTAGAAGGTGCTTTATAGCGGTTACACATAGAGCAACGTGCATTGCAACGATAAGTGACGATGACTGTACCATTTAATTTTTTTTCTTCAGACATTATTTACTCTCCTATTACTTTATTCTTTCATTTACAATAGTTTCTATTCTATTTAAGAACTACTTAGCATATAACAAAAAATGTAATTTGATATCCATTCTAACCACATTACGAAAGTATATACCTGTAGTCATTCCTACGATTTGTATTATATGGTAACATATTGTAATTATAGTATTGTCTACTTTTATACTAAATATTTTTAATCTTTCCTTGTTTTTAACAAAGCATCTATTATTATGTTTGAACTTTTACTTATCAAAACTGCTATTATCAAAGTTACAAAGGCCACAATTGTTATAAACGCACCAGATGAAATTTGTGGAAATATTCTAGCAATTATCGAAATAACTGCTAAATGTCCCAAATAAAATTCATATGAACTATTTCCTAATCTTTGAATTAATTTTCCCTCAAAAGAAATGTTCATCGTAATTGCTGAAAATAACAGTAATAACACTCCTGCTAAAAGCACTCTTAACACATACCCTCCAATAAAGAAAAAACTCTTAAATCTCATGTATAATACACCTAATATAGCTGATAATAAAAACAAAGCGATTATTTTTATAAAACGATTATTCTCCAATTGATTAATTATTGATTTCTTATGATGATAGAGAATCAAACCATAAATAAACCCTATACTTTCTGTTGGCCAAATAAAAAACAACTTAATCGGCGATATATATGTTAGTAAACTACATAATAAACAAATTACACCTACAATCCAATCTTTTTTACTTACTGGTATGTTTTCTGTTTTCCAAACCAACCAAAATATAAAATAAGCAACTATAATTGCATATATATATTGATTAAACGCATAAAGTCCTCTCATTTCAAATATATTTAGAACCAACAGTTTAACACAAAATGAAACTATATTAATCAATATCGCAGGTATAAATAATGCTAAAATCCTTTTTCTCCAAAATCCATTTAAATAATTAGGATTTTTTTCTACACTAGTTCTACACCCAAATGATGAAATCATAAAAAAAGCGAATACTCCAACGTACGCAAAACTGCCAATTATATCTTGTATTGGATTTGTAAATTTACTAGGTATATGTACATACATAATAATCACGCACATTATACCTTTCATGGCGTTAGTATATATTTTACTCATATAACCTTCTGAAGTAGCATTCAAGTTATTTCCCCATATGGCTGCTATCCCTAATATCCCTACTGGTATTAATGCCAAAATGTTTTTCAATGTCTTCCTCCATTCAAATCTAATAACACTTTTTTCTCATTTCTTGTTGCATTTTTCCCACACTTCTATCCTCTATCTAAGATTAAAACATAACATTTCCCATGTATTTATCCACAGATTCATATAATTTTTCAAAATATAAATATTAAAATTAAAACTCCTTATAGTAAAGCCGTCTAGTGTTGACAAACATAAATATTCTCAAGTTAAATGATTTTTAAAAGTAAGATATTGTCTCTTAGTAATATATTTATTTTTCTCTATATAACTCCAACGTTCTCTTCACAACACCATCCCAATTATATTTCTCGCAAATATAATCGGCTGCTTCGTCCTTATATTTCTGTACCTGCTTCACATCATCACAAGCTTTTTGAAGCTTGCTCTGTAAATCAGCGACATCACTTTTCTTAAATACAATTGCTTTATCTTCTACCACTGATGCACATTCATCTATATCAGATACCAGACAACAGTTACCGTAGCTCATTGCTTCTAATAAACTAAGCGGCATTCCCTCTAAGTCGCTTGGAAGGCTATAGATGTAAGCATTACTGTATAATTCATCTAATAACTGTCCCTGAACAAATCCGGTAAAGATGATTCTGTCATCGTCTTTTGCCATCTCTTTTAACTGGCTGGCAAATTCATCGGTATCGGAGCTGCCTCCTGCAATGACTAACTTTTTGTCTGTGTTTACTTTTTTAAATGCTTCAATCAGATAGGCGATTCCTTTTTCTGGAACGAGTCTTCCCAAGAACAGGATATAATCATCTTTTTCCAGTCCAAATTTTTCTTTAATAAGTTCTGGTCTTCTTATAATAGGACGATTTACTCCATTTGGAATGAATTTTGTTTCTCGTCCGTAAGTTTCTTTAAAATAATCTTGAACGCCTTTACTAAGAACAATAATTTCGTCAGCAAATTTTACTGCACATTTTTCTCCCATCATGATATATGTGCTGGCTAACTTTCCCCATTTTGCTCTCTGGTGATCAAGTCCGTGAACCGTTGCTACACACCGCTTTCCAAATAATTTTGGTAGCCATAACATAGCACAAGGACCTTCCGCATGAAAATGAACTACATCATACTTTCCAAATGCAGCACAAATAGCCCCAGATACTGAGGCAGTCATAGCAGCCAGTCCTTTTTTATCAAGGGTAAGAACAGATCTCAATCTTACTCCCTTATACGCTTTTCTTTTTCCGCCATCGAAGTTTTTACCACTCACATGATGACCACTTCGGTTATAACAAGTTACTTTATGACCAAGTGTAACCATTCTTGTTGCTAATTCTTCCACAACAATCTCTATTCCACCTTCACGAGAAGGAATTCTTTTATGCCCAAGCATAGCTATATTTAAACTTTTTTTATCTTTTAAGTTCTTTTTCATTGCCTTCCCTCTACTCCCTACATAGATCCTTCTTTTTTAAATACCACCTGTACCGTCTTAAATAGAATCTTGATATCAAGTCCCATTGTCCATTCGCTTATGTACTGTTTATCGAGTTTTACGACTTCTTCGAAGTCTGTAATGTTGCTTCGTCCGCTTACCTGCCACATTCCGGTAAGTCCCGGCTTGGTTGCGAGGCGGGCACGGTGATGAAGTTCGTATTTATCCCATTCGTTTACTGTTGGCGGGCGGGTTCCGACTAAGGACATATCGCCCTTCAGTACATTAAGGAACTGCGGGAATTCATCCAAGCTCCAGTCACGGATGAAGTTTCCGACACCCTTTTTGATTGTGCCGTCCGGGAGCTTCTTGCTTCCGATGATTCGAGGGTCAAAGTCGAGCTTGAACATCATGCCGTCCTGCACACGGTTTTCTTTCATGAGTTCGGCTTTGCGTTCTTCGGCATCCATGTACATACTTCGGAACTTATACATCTGGAACATCTTTCCGTTCTTTCCGACACGGGTCTGCTTGAAGAAGATTGGCCCCGGTGACTGGATATAGATGGCTGGTCCTACAAAGATGCATAGGATTCCGGTAATAATACAGCCTGCAAGTCCTCCTAAGATGTCGAGCATACGCTTTAAGATGATCTGGCGGCGGCTTACGCTGTTAATACTTGTTGTGAGTACAGTGTATGTTCCGAGATGTTCTACGAACTGTTTCTTACCGAGTAAGTTCTGGGACTTGGCAAGCTTCATATGTACGACAACACCCATCTCGATGAATTTATCAAGAAGTTCTGCCGGATATGGCTCGCTTTCCGGGATGTTGATAAATACTTCGTCCACCCATTCGCGGCATACATATTCAACCAAGTCGTCTTCGTCGGCTACAACTGTTACACCGTCGATGACGCGGCCTTTTGCCTTTTTATCCAGGATACATACTCCTGTAACAAAATAATCACCATAATTCTTATTTTTAATGTTGTCTATAACGATATCAACGATATCTGATACGGTTACGATAAAGAGAGAACGCTTTTCGGCTCCGCCAAAGTATTTGCGGAGACAATTCTTCCAAAGACAGCGCAGGACGTAACTGAGTAATAAATACAGCGCTGCTGTATATCCAAGTACAAGTCTTGAATAATTCTCTGCTTCCTTAAATGTAAATAAATAAAATACGGAACATAAGGTGATGAGACAGGTCTGTTTGACTGTCATAACAAATTCCTGATAGAATCCACGTTTCAGTACATTCTTCAGGGAATCAAAGAAAAAAATTACCACGATATCCATGAGTGCGAGGCTCCACATCATATCACGGTATAAAGAATTCGCCAGTACATCAAGCGACCCATGTCGCATATTGAATGCAAGCGTAAAAGAGATCCATAGACATACTACGTCTAAGATCATAAAATCCAGGTGCTTTAGCCAGCCCTGTACACTTTTCTTATACATATACTTTCCCCTCTCCTGTTTCTTGTGCTGATTATCAAATGAAGTAAAAGAATTTCCATCCCCGCGAAATCCAGTCTTTCTCCTTTATCTGATAATCGTTTTTTTCATACTTCTTCTGCAAGTAATAATTTGGATAGAATTCCTATCCGAAATGTAAATTAAAATATTCCGGAGCTGCTGTAACTTCTTCCTATTAAAAGTCAAAAAAATATACAGCTCTTCATAATGAATAAAGTATACCATATATTTCATTTTTGTCATATTCTTAAATATGCCTAATTTCGATGTTTTAATCTAGTTATTTTTAGTAAAGTCAGACTATATTTTCAATTTTCACCAAAACTTTACTTCATTTTGTTGCTTTGTTATCAATTTTTTACTATTTTGTATATAGAAAATGGAATGGGCAGGGGATTGGAAATAATTTTTAGAAATTTTCCTTAGAAATATTAAAAGTATCGTTTTCAACGATAACATTCCTATAGTGGACTGTCCCATTGATTTTTAAGTTACAGTCCACATGTATTTGCAAAATACTTTCTGTAAAATAAAGGAGAATGCTTAACTGCATTCTCCTCTTCTACAATTTATAATTATTATATTACTTATCTCCCATTATACTGATAACTAATGCCCTTCACAACATATCCTGCCGCTGTCTTTTTAAGCTTCAGTGTTGTTGTTCCAATATTGGTTCTGCCTTTCTCTCCGTAGATTCCATATCTGTTCTGTGTCGTTACTGTGTAGGTATTCTTACCAGTGCGTACAACCTTTTTAATCTTATAATCTGGAATCGTATCTCCGAAGTCTCCGCCACAGTACATGTATGGATCTTTATAGAACTTACTGTCGGAGCTACATACGAACATTGCCTGATTCTTATTTTTCTTGCTGCTCTTAATCTTGCTGACAGAAGCGCTCTTACCAAAAAGCTTCTTAGTCTCGGAACGAAGCTCCTTCGCTGTATAGCTGTAGTCACCTTTGTAATTATATCTTACAAATACGGCGATGGATAACTTCTGATTATCGTTAAGCTTCATCTTTACTGGCTTGGTAGTGGACCATACGCTTATGTTCATCGCTGTCGTATATGCTGTCATCTTCTTACTGATATCCTTTATCTGACGATTCCCTGCCATCTGTCTGGTCACATCTGCTGATGCTGCCTTTGCATGTACTGGAGCAAATGGAATAAGTGTTACTGTCATGAGTAATGTGGCTAAAATTGTACTTAATCTTTTCTTCATAGGGAATCCCTCCTGCCTTTTGAACTTGGAATGTGGTGTAGATGATACGCTATTTAAATGCTTTTTAATGTGCTTTAAATGCTATCTTCTGTACTACATTTCTTATAATTTTATTATAATATTTTTGCTGTGGAAGTACCATAACAGAAGTGTTATTTTTCTTTACAGGTGGTATAAGAATGTATAACAAAAGTGTTACAAAAATAGGAATTTGCCGCAGGCAAAGGAGACGCCCCCGAAGAGAGTCTAACCCCTATATTTGTGACTTTAGTCGCGGCGGT
>OLRR01000498.1_pt1 | contig 30696 bp, 28 predicted proteins | sample 1671941 | NCBI WGS metagenome assembly OLRR01 (sample SAMEA3136628, study PRJEB25190) | human gut metagenome
TGCGGTAGTGCCTTCCATTCATTACAGGCAACACAAATAAAGGGAGCGCCATACGAGCGCCTCCAACAGCAGGCAAAACAAACGACACTACTAATCAGTAAGTATTTTGTTTCTAATTCAACTATACCATATGGACAAGAATTTGTCAATATAGGGCGTTCACGTCGTATTTGTTTACGTGAATATTTTTGTGTGAAAGTCACGTAAAATTACGACAAATTGTGTTGACAACGGACAGAAACGATGATATAATGCAGTTAGCTCAATTGGTCAGTATTCGACCGGATTTTGCATGTTTGTTCGATTCTGTCGATACCGAGCAAAAAAAGAGACATGCGAGAAATCGCAAAAACAAAGAAAGAGGTGCTTCTGTAATGAAGAAACTCGTTGCTCTGCTGCTGTCTGTCATGATGTGCTTTGCGTGCGTCAGTGCGCTGGCCGATACGTATGTGTCCTGGTACACCTACGGCGACGTGTACCTTTCCTCCGTGCGTTCCGAAATGGAAGCTGATTTCGCCAAGCTGAACCTGACGATCAACGGCTCCGACGCCAACGGCAACCAGCAGGTACAGTCCGACTTCATCAGCACGGCTCTGATGAACAACGACTGCGAAGCTATTGTGGTGAACCTCGTTGAATCCGGCGCCATCAGCACGGCGCAGACCATCATGAACCAGATTCAGGCTGCGGGCATCCCCACCGTTTGGTTCAACCGTCCTGTCTCTACCAACAACGAAGAAGCCGCCAACCTGTTTCTGAACAACCCCGCTTCCGCGTTCGTCGGCACCAACTTTGAAGACGCCGGCGTTATGCAGGGCGAGCTGATTGGTCAGTATCTGGTTGAGCATTACAACGACATCGACCTCAACGGCGACGGCAAGATTTCCTACATCATGTTCAAGGGCGACGAAGCTAACCAGGAAGCTATCGCTCGTACCGCGCTGGCTGTGGAATACGCCAACAAGGCGCTGGTTGCCGCGGGCAAGCCGGAGATTGAGTTCTACGACGCCTCCAACGCCAACAAGTACCTCGTTGACCCCAACGGCAGCTGGTCCAACGTTTTCTCCTCTGAGCAGATGCAGACCGTCCTGTCCATGTACAACGAAGGCAACGGCAACATGGTCGAGCTGGTTATCTGCAACAACGACGACATGGCGTATGGCGCTGTGATGGCTCTGCAGAACGCTGGCTACAACCACGGCGAAGGCACCACCGCGATCCCCGTGTTCGGCGTGGACGCGACCGACGTTGCGAAGGATCTGATCAACAACGGCTACATGGTCGGCACCATCAAGCAGGACAACGTTGGTATGGCGGACGCTGTTGCGACCATCACCGCGAACCTGATTGCCGGCAAGGAAAACAAGTTCGAGGGTCTGAACGAGAACTACGTTATCGTTGACAACTGGTTCGTGCAGATTCCCTACGCTGTGTACACTGGCGAGTAATTCTTCCCTGAGCACTTCGGGCGGAGAGAACCGAATGGTTCTCTCCGTCTTTCACTGCTGACCAACATATGGCAAGCAGCATTCGACTTGCTCTCCGGCAGGTCGGTACCCACGGTATCATCCGCCGCTTTACAATCGTTTGTTCTCGTTGAATTCCAGGAAAGGAAAAGACAAACATGCAAAAAGACGATGTTTTGCTGCGCATGGAAGGCATCTGCAAGTCCTTCCCCGGCGTCAAAGCGCTTGACGATGCACAGCTGACCGTCCGTCCCGGTACCGTCCATGCACTCATGGGCGAAAACGGCGCCGGTAAATCCACGCTGATGAAGTGCCTTTTCGGCATTTACAGCAAGGATGCGGGCACAATCTGGTTCGACGGCAAAGAGGTTAACTTCAAGTCTTCCCGCGATGCGCTGGACAACGGCGTCGCCATGGTGCATCAGGAGCTGAATCAGGCGCTGAAGCGTAGCGTGATGGACAACATTTGGCTCGGGCGCTATCCGCGAATCAAGCTCGGCGGCGCTAAGATGCCCTTCGTTTCCGACAAGGCCGAATACGACATGACCATGGAGGTCTTTAAGGATCTGAATTTTGAGAAATTCGGCATCAACATCAACCCGCGTACCATCATGTCCACCATGCCCGTTTCGCGCCGTCAGATGGTGGAAATTGCAAAAGCTGTTTCCTTCAACTCCAAGATTATTGTGCTGGACGAGCCGACCTCTTCCCTGACCGAGGCGGAGGTTGAGGTGCTCTTCTCCATCATCAATATGCTCAAGGCACGCGGCGTAGGCATCGTTTATATCTCCCACAAGATGAAGGAAATCTGGCGCATTGCCGACGACGTGACCGTTATGCGCGACGGACGCTGGATTACCACCCGCCACAAGACCGAATACGGCACGGACGACGATTCCTTCCGCGCAGAGGTCATTCGGAACATGTGCGGTCGCGAGCTGAGCGCAGCCTATCCGCCCAAGGATAACATCGTCCACGACGATCCGATGATCGTGGTGGAGGGCTTGACCGCCAAATACAATCAGCTGCGCGACGCCAGCTTCACGCTCCACAAGGGCGAGATCCTGGGCGTAGCGGGTTTGGATGGCTCCGGCCGTACCGAGCTGCTGGAAACCCTTTTCGGCTATCGCACCCGTCAAAGCGGCACCATCAAGAAGTTCAACTTCGGCTTCCGCGCCGCGCAAGGCGGTACGCCTGAAGACTACAGCATGGAAGTACACGACATCAATGGCACGCAGGTGGGCGAGGAAATTTCCAACTTGTCACCCAACAGCGCCATCAAGCAGGGCTTTGCGCTGGTCACCGAAGAACGCCGCGCAACTGGCATTTTCGGCATCCTTGACATCCGCGCAAACACCGTCATCGCCAACCTGAAGAACTACAAGCTGGGGAAATTCCCGCTGCTCAGCGACGCAAAAATGGCTCGGGATACGGATCGCATGATTGAAGCGATGCACATCAAAACGCCCAGTCAGCGTCAGCAGATTAAGAATCTGTCCGGCGGCAATCAGCAGAAGGTCATTTTCGGTCGCTGGATGCTGACCAATCCTGACGTTCTGCTGCTGGATGACCCGACCCGCGGTATCGACGTGGGCGCCAAGTACGAGATCTATGAGCTGATTCAGTCCCTCGCCAAGCAGGGCAAGAGCATCATCATGGTCTCTTCCGAAATGCCTGAACTCCTGGGCACTTGCAACCGTATTCTCGTGATGAGCGCCGGTCAGATTGCCGGCGAATACGTCCCGACAGGCGACGGTAAGGTCGATCAGGAAAAGATACTCGAACTGGCTGCAAAGAACTTGTAAGGAGGTTGCCTGAACATGTCGAATGTTGCAACAAAGGCAAAAAAGCCGAATCTCTCCGTGAAGAGCGTCCTGAACTGGATTCTCGATCACGCCATGATTATTGTCATCGTGCTGCTGGCGCTGTATGTCCAGACGCAGCGTGACGCCTTCCTCAGGCCCGCTTCCCTCATCAACATTATCTCCCTGACCGCCGCCCGTCTGCCGATGGCGCTGGGCGTTGCCGGCTGTATCATTCTGGCCGGTACGGACTTGACCGGCGGCCGCGTGGCTGGCTTGACCGCTTTCGTGGCGGCCATCCTGCTCCAGCGTGCGGACGTTGCCAATCGCGTGCTGGCAGGCGGAGCCCCTGCCAACATCGTGCTGGTGCTGCTGCTCGTTATGCTCATCGGCGCATGTGTTGGTCTGATCAACGGCTTCGTCATGGCGAAATTCAAGGTTCACCCCTACATCATCACGTTGGCCATGCAGATGATCGTCTACGGTATCTACCTGACGGTTTCCAACTCGGTGCAGGTCGGTTCCTTCGACTCCAGCTACACCACCAGCTTCGTCACCAAGCCCCTGTTCCAAATTCAAACCGGCGTTCGCCCCAACGGCACTGCCATCTTCACCGTAGTTCCCATGTATGTGCTGCTGGCGCTGATCGTGACCGCGCTGATGTGGGTCGTCTGGAACAAGACCGCTTTCGGCAAAAACATGTTTGCCGTCGGTTCTAACGAGGAAGCAGCCCGCGTTTCCGGCGTGAACGTTATGATGACCATCATCGGCGTTTTCATGGTCGCTGGCGCTCTGTACGGCTATACTGGCTTCATCGAAGCTGCCCGTATGGGTTCCTCCACTGCGACGCTGGGTCTGAACTACGAAGCCGACGCCATTTCCGCAGCCGTTATCGGCGGCGTATCGTTCGTCGGCGGCACCGGCAGAATCTCCGGCGTTGTCCTTGGCGTGTTCATGATGCAGCTGATTATCGCCGGCATGACCTTCCTGGGCATCTCCGGCAACGTTACCTACATCGTAAAGGGCGCGGTTATCCTGTTCGCTGTTATTCTGGATATGCGCAAGTACATGACCAGAAAGTAACGGTTTCACGGTGCAATGGGGCAGAGTCCCTTGTGCCATCAGCTTTCAAACATGCTTCGCAGAGGCTCTGTACTTCATGCACGGAGCCTCTTGCTCTATCGTTATGGAAGGAGGAGCGAAAACAATGGAGGAAAACAAGAAACAGCCGCAATCGACAAGCGAGCAGCAGACAGAATCGTCAGACCCCAAAGCGCCGCGCCGTGGCCGCAATTGGATCACTGATATGTACGACAAGGTGAACCTATCGGTCGATACGCTCAATTACATTGCGCTCGGTCTGTTGATTTTCATCTTTGCTGTTATCTTCATTGCTTCCCGGCACTAACGCCGAATCCCCTGCCTTCACCCCCTCCCCTGCGCCTCCTGAAGCGGACACTGGAAAAAGCAAGCCAGTTTCCCATCAGGGGGCGCATTTTTTTCACGTCGGAGCATACGGTTTCCCGACGAAAAGACGCAAGCAGATGGCGCAGGAGAGCATGGGACGCGCATCACTTCGCCAAGGAAGAGGGTTCATCGCATCCGCAAACGCGACGAGCGCTGCAAGCTCTTGTTTGCTTGCAGCGCTCTTGTTTTGCAGCTTCCTCAGCTTTCCGTGAAGTGCCAAAGAAAGAAGGGGTTGTCTCACTAAAAAGAGGCAACTCCTTTTTTGTACAAAAAAAGCATTCGGACTATGAAAATCCGAATGCCTGCGGTAGAATGTAACTACCATGAAAACAAACATGCCGCAGACAGATTATACAGCAATGACGAATGGATTTCAACTGGTTATGCCGCTGGACTGCGAAGTAAACATTGAGAAGAATGCACCGGTGAGACTGCTCAACGCCGTCATGGAAAGGATGGATTACAGCAAACTGTATGCGGCGTACTCCCGACTTGGGAGAATCGAGTATTCACCGAAGATTCTGCTGAAAATCATGGTGTATGGGTATATGCGCAAGCAGATATCCAGCCGTGCGCTTGAAGCATGCTGCCGAGAAAACCTGCACTTCATCTATTTGCTTGAGGGGCAGCGTGCGCCGGATCACAACACCATCAACCGATTCAGAAAGAATATTCTAACACAGGAAGCCGGGCAGGATATTCTGTGTCAGCTTGTTGTTTTGCTGCACGAAAGAGGACTGCTCAGCCTTGAAGCGGCTTTCATAGATGGCACAAAGATTGAAGCAAATGCGAACAAGTACAGCTTTGTCTGGAAGAAAGCAACGGCCCAAAAGACAGAAAAGCTGCTGAAGAAAATTCATGATGAGCTGCCTGCAAAGCTGAAAGAGGTAGGTATCCGCTTTCATGTTCCGGAAAAGATTGCTGTCCGACAATTGAAGAAGCTTTGGAAAAGAATCCATGCGCGAATCAAAGCGGATGGAATCGAGCTTGTTTCAGGAAAAGGCAAAAGAAAAACGCGGCTGCAGAGACTGAGCGAATGGGGAGATCAATGTCTTGCCAAACTCAAGCAATACACAAATGATATTCACATCTGCGGAAATCGGAATAGCTTCAGCAAAACGGACCATGACGCAACCTTTATGCACATGAAAGAGGACTACATGAGAAACGGGCAGCTCAAGCCTGGATACAATGTCAATGTGGCAACATGCAGCGATTTTATCATCGGGAGCTACATTTCTTCTGACAGAAATGACGTGCATACGCTGATTCCGTTTATGGAGCAGCTCCAGAAAAACTACGAAGGAAAGAATATCGGCAGCGTTGTGGTGGATTCCGGTTACGAAAGCGAAGAGAACTACTGCTGGTTTGAAGCGCATCCCGAAACGGAGCTGTATGTAAAACCAAGCAACCACGAGGCAGCCAAGCACAGAAAATACAGAACCGATATCAGCCGCCGCGAGAATATGGCCTACAATGCTCAAACTGACACCTATACCTGTGCCAACGGAAAGCTGCTGCAGAAAACGCAGGAAAAGAAAACGCATACAGCCTCGGGGCTTGAAATCACCACATCAGTCTATGAATGCAGCGAATGCGACGGATGCCCACTTAAAGAAAAGTGCATCCGTGCATGCGGCAGTAAGAAGCCCCTGGAAGAACGACACAAAGTCATCTATGTGTCAAAACGCTTTGCCAGACAGCGGCAGGCTATGGAAGCAAAGATCTCCTCTCCCAAGGGATGTTTGCTTCGGGTGAACCGTTCCATTCAGGCCGAGGGCAACTTTGCATACGTGAAGCAGGATCTTGATTTCCGGCGTTTTCTGCTTCGCGGCAGTACGAAGGTCGCCGCCGAATGGCTGCTGTTCAGCCTCGCTCTCAACATCCTCCATCTGCACCATAAAATCCAAAACAGACGCTTGGGAAGCGGTCTGAAGATTCCATCATCTTTTCCTGCCGGTTTATAACTCATTCCACTTGGAAATTCCTTATGAAAATAATTCCTTGAGTGCCGTTCTTTCTGCACTCTGTTTTCGCTTGCCCAAAAATGTTGCGGAAAAAGGCGCTGCCTCCCATGGCTTGCCTCAGCCATTTTGAGACAGCGGATTTTTTGCTGCACCGACAAATCCAAAATCAGTTCGGGCAGGATTAAACTTTAGCCATCAGCAGGAAGGAAGGGGGACTTCAAATGAATTGTGCTGAGATTGCCCATTATCTGAAGGTGATTGGAGACGGAAAGGAGGCTGTTGGTTTGGTGAAACTTTACCGTACCGGCCAGTTAGTCGGTGCAGGCAAGGTGGGCATTGCGATCCTTGGTGCCGCTGGTATCTATGGGCTTGGGTGCTGGGGATACAAGAAGCTGGTGACTTATATGGAGGAGCATAATCATCTCCCCATTGAAGCTGCCGGTAGTGTTCAGTGAACGGACGGAGGTGGTCAAATGCCCAGGCATCGTCAAATGCCCGGTCAATCCTACAAGATTCTTTCGCAGGATGAACACTGTGCCAGGGTGGAATACAGATGGTTGTGCCCGTACTGCGAAAGGCAGGTCAGTACACAATCTGCTGTCTATCCTGCAGATTATGAACGACTGGAGACCGGGGGCTTCTATGATACGTTGGAATGCCCATCGTGTGGGAAAACCGCCGATGTGAGGTATTGGAAAACGACACGAATTGATTGAGGAGGAGAACGTCATGAAGAAGATACTTGCTGTCCTGATTGCGTTGATGCTGACTGCGCTTTGCTGCTTTGCTGCTGTGGCAGAAGGAACGATTGACTTTTCAGGTTACACACTGGAAGAACTGCTGACCATCAGAGATGACCTGACTGATGAGATTGCCTCCCGCCCTAGCGGGGAAAAGATGGTGCTGGGCACCGGCCAATACAAGATTGGTGAGGATCTGGCCGCCGGTGTCTACACTTTCAAATTTGTGCAGAACGGGGACAAAGACGTCACCAGATCGGACTATTACGTATATGAAAATGAATCCATGTATAAATACGACATTGATCGTCTCTGGCTCGGTGACATGCCCCGTGTAGAAGGTTCCTTGAAGGGAGACGGCGAAACCAGAATCAGCCTGTATCCAGGTGAGTACCTGAGCCTTCGATATAATGGCGCAGAAGTTGCGCGGGTTGGCAACGTCTCAGAACGCGGCAATGGCTATGTTCCGCCCGAAGGAACCACTATCCCCAAAGGCAATTACACAATCGGTGAAGAAATTCCCGCTGGTACCTACAAAATCTTCTTTAGCGGCACAGCAACATCCCGTGTGCGAGTCTTCCAGGATGCCAAGGAAGCGAGCAACACATTTAATAAGGGGAAAGAAACGATCCTTGACTTCACGAATACTGAAGGCACCGTTACTCTTGTGGAAGGTAATATTCTTCGGGTCGAGTATAATCCCATCATCATGAAAAAGGGTGGAGGCTTCAACTTCGATTGATTACGATGTATGGCGATGTGCTGTGGTTCAAACAATATGAGTGACGTGAACTTTGATCATACCAATAGGACTTAGGAGGAATACTCAAATGACCAGAGAAGAACTCAAGGGACAGATGGATGAATTAATGCAGCAGTATGCCAATGAAGAGATTGACGGGCCTACTTACGCAGAAAGGATGATGGCGCTAACTACATCTGCTCAAACCGAGATTGATGAGGACTAAGACGGATCTATCACACAGTTGCATGATACACACTGTCACGTATTAATCTATAAGCCTTCAAATACCGTGCTCTTCCTACTAGGGAGCACGGTTTATTTTTTCCATAAGATAATAACACAAGACTCATTTCGCATGTACAATCTGGTATTTTCGGGCGTTTTCTGGCGAAACCTTTCAAGCTCAAAAATGGCACTGAAAATCCGTAATAATTGTTATCTTCAAAAATGCATTCAGTGCAAGGGTTTCATAGTATGAGTTTACTAATGATAAACAATTTGTCATTAAATACTGCACAAACATGCTAACAAAAGCGGACGTCGTGGGAAAATGGCCTACCGCCAAAATTAGAAGCTGCTAACACTCTGCTAACACGAACAGGGTAAAACAGGCGGTTTTTGGAGGAAATGCGAACATCCGAAAATGGTGGAAAACGTTGAAATTTGGGAATATGTAGGCACTCGGAGGCACTCGAAAGCGAACGTTTTTTCGCTCTCCTAAGCAGTAGGTCGTGGGTTCGACTCCCACTGGACTCAATCCCCAAACAAGCAATTCTTTCTGGCTGATGTTCTCGCGTGCGTCTTGCCAAACGCGCGAGGAGCATCGGCTGGAAAGATTTTTTTTGCCCGGAAATTTGCTTTTTGCGCCGCTGCTGGCGCTGTTGGCAGCTTTCCAACATTTCGCCTTTTTGCCAACAACGCTGTTATGGCAAACGGGCGATTTGCCTAACATTCGCGTGCACGGCGTGCCAGCAATTTTCTGCACTCAGTATTTTTTGGAATTATCTGTATGACTTTGTGAACTTTCAATAGACAGAATAACAATACTTTTTAGTAATCACCTTGATTTCCTGTGCATCGAATTATCAACTCTTCACATGCCCTGTTTCGCTATGTTGGATGCGGTTAGACAAAGAAGCAGCCGTGTGCTGGCATGCAAACCGCCTGCCGCTTTTAATGGCAGCAAAAAACTCTGCGGGAGATTTCCGCAGAGCTTTCGAGTATATTGGCGTATGTGCGATTATCCCAGCGTCTTGGCGAGCATTTTCAGCATAGCGACCATATCCGGATTGCTGAAAATTTTGAGCAGCACTTCTGAATTAAGCCCCGCCTGCTGCACTTGCTCTTCCACGGCTTTATCCTGCGCTTCCGGCACGATTTTCACGCCCTTTCCGCCATAAAACGCCTGCTCAAACAACTGCGCATTGTTTCTGCGGCTCTCGTCCAGAATGTGCGAATACTGATCCGTTACCATTGTCGCCTGTGCATGACCGGAATCCCCCTGCACCGCCTTAATATCGCCGCCATTCAGCTTGAGTTTGTAGGTGATGCTGGAGTGTCGCAGACTATGGAAGCAGACTTGCGGGAGCTCGTTTGCCTCAATCAGCTGCCGCATACTCTTGCGGATGATGTTCGATTCCACCGGCTGACCACGGCTTCCCGCGATGACGAGGTTGTAGTCGTGGTACTCTGCACCCAGCTGCTCAATCAGCAAATCCTGCTCCATTTTCCACTTCGTCAGGTTTTCAGCAACCGTCTTGGGCAGAAAAATTTTCCGGATGCTGGCCCTCGTTTTCGGCTTTTTCAGAATCAGTACGGTATTGTTCTGCGAGCCGATTTCGGGGAATGTGGTCAGCACGTCCTTACTGTCGGTAGCCTCCATGCTGCGCTTGTTGACGCGCTGGAGCTGCTTGTTGACGACAATGTGGGCTTTTCCCGTCGCAATGCTCTCTTCCGAAATGTCTACGCAATCCCACGTCAATCCGAGCAGTTCACCAATGCGCAAAGAGCAGGAAAACGCCAGATTCAGGCACAGTTTCAGTCGCTCATCTTTACAGCAGTCAATCGCGTGAAACAGCGTCTGAGAATCCCAAATGTCGCGCTCCTTCATTTCGTATTTCGGGAGGGTTGCAAACTTGGCAGGGTTCTTTTCGATGAGCTCCCATTTTTCTGCCTGATTGAAAGCGCTGTGCAGAAGATTGTGGATTTTGCGAATCGTCGGCGGCTGCACAAACTTCCCAGTTTGGCGATACTTCTTGTCCGTCATCAAGGGCACCGCGGGCGTTTTCAGCAGTCCCTGATAGAACATTTCCAGCACCCGCGGCGTAATTTCCTTCAACCGCAGTTCGCCGAGTTTGGGGGCAATGTAGTGCCGAATCAGCCCGGTGTTTGAGCTGTAACCGTTAATCGCCCACTTCGTCTTGCCGTAGAGCGAAACATACTCTTTCAGCAGTTCATTGAGCGTGTTGCAGGTCGGAATGGTGAATGAGCCGAGCTGCTGTTTGTATTCGATTTCCGATTTGCGCTGCTTCGCTTCCGGCATTGTCGGGAAGGCTTCCCACTTCTGATGACGCTTTCCTGCCTCATCATAATAGGAATAGACTACGTTGAACTTGTTGCGTTTACAGATGATTGTCGCCATTCATTTCTTCTCCTTGCTGATTGATGCTATTCTGATTGGACAGTGCTTCGAGGTCAGCCCGCGCAATGCGCCACTGCGAAGCCAACCGTTTCGCCGGAATCCGCCCGTCAGAACACAGCCGGTAAACGGTTCTTTCCGACAAATGCAGAAATGCCGCTGCTTCCGGCACAGTGAAGAAATTTTGTGCTGGAATGGGGGCGTTCTCCTGCTCGACGCTGCTGACAGCCGGCAATATTTGCGGCAATTCCTTTCGCGAACGTTTTGCAACAGACGCAGCAATCTCCGCGTCTCGGTTTCACGCCAGCGCTGATAGCTGCTCATGGTAACATACAGCTGCCTGCTGATACTAACAATTTCCAGCACATATTTTAGCTGCCGAACCAATTTGTATGTTTCATCACGCTCAAGCCCCAGTAAACGCCCAAATTCCGTGAGCTTCATGAGGTTTGCTTTGTGCAGCTCGTTTGGGTGTTCAGCTGTGACAAGATGATAGGTGCATTGCGAATTATACCAGAACTGAAACACTGCAGCATCGACGCGCCACTGACCGTATTGATACACGGAATACGGAATTTTTTCCCGGTGAATCAAGTCGTAGACGGTATCAATTCCGATGCCAAGCAGGTTAGAAATATCCTTCACGGAATACGACTTCTTTCGCAGTTCTTCTCCCGGCGGCGGCCCATTTACCTTTCGGTAATGGGTTTGATTGGCATACCACGTTTCAAACGAGCTGATGACTACGCGCATTTCTCCGTGAATCGTGAGAACATCGAACCATTGCTTTTTAATCAGCCAGTAGCTGGCTGTTTTTTTCAACCCCAGCATCTGACGCATGGCCGGCACTGACATGGTTGATGCTTCCCGCACTCTGTTCATGGTGGTTCTCCTTTCCGGCAGTCAGATTTTTCACCTGCCAGCAAAAACGATTGCACATCTTCCGCCATTTTTTTAGTCTGTCGATACCCTGCTTTCCTGCTTAGCGCTCAGGCTGTGCGTTGAGCCATGCATCAAAAGTAGTTTTCGGGATTCGGTAGATTCCTCCGGGCAGACGGATACTTCGGAAAGCATTCTGTTTGAGCAGCTGATAAACACTCTTCATGCTGATGCCAAGCATCGTCGCGACTTCATCCGTCGTGTAACATTTGCGTTCAACGCCGGTGCGCTCCATTGCAGCCTGAACTTCTGGTACTTTCATCATTGCAAATCACCTCATGCAGCAATTTGAAGGTTACTCCCTTCACTCTTGAACTGTAAATTTGTGTCCCGTTTGCGACATAAAAAAGGACTCCATAGCAAAAAAATTTTACTATGGAGCATGCAAAATTCGGAAAATTGTTTGTTGAACAGCAGCTTTGCGAGAAGCCATTCAGTTGATGGACTCTAATGCACGCCGCAGCATATTGCGATACTGCGTTTGGACGGATTCTGGCGCGGCGATTCGTATACTCCCCACGTGTTCAAAAATCCATCCCCAAAATGATCTTGTGAGTTTCACAGGAATCGTCGCCTGAAAATGCGTGTTGTCTATCTGCCTGTATGGGAAATGCCCACCCAATTGATCAATTACACAGTTCATCATGCTATTTTCGCATTCCAGCGTAACGGCTGTTTTCTGATAAACACATGCATGAGAAAGATAAGATTCCACATAATCAGCAGGGTGAAAATCAAGCGGCTGCTTGACCGCTTCCGCATCTACGAAACAGGGAATTTGCATTTTATCAAGACGATAAGCGCGTATAGCTGATTCGCTGTCAGACCAGCCTACGACGTAATACCAATCTGTCCGCCATATGGTCGAATACGGAGAAAAACCAATTTCTTGAGAAAACCGTGGTTCGCGATTGTGCTGCCCGTTATAGGCAGCATACTGAAAGCTGATTTTCTTTGATGCTGCTATTGCCTGATGAATAATATCAATCGACAGAAAGATACGACTATTGACGCTTTTCGGCTGATTGCTCGCTGAAACCGTTGCACAGAGCTGCTCAGCATCATACAGCCCGGCAATTGATGCCAGCTTTTGCGTGAGGCAGGCGGTATGATGGGCTGTGAGGAATGGCGCAGCGGCTACCGCATCTATCAGCATCCGCAGTTCGGCTGTTTCCAGCAGGCGGCTGCCGTAGCTGTAAAAATTCTTATTGCCTTCCTTCGTGCAGATAATATCGAATCCATAGCGATTGAGAATGTCAATATCATTGCTGATTGCGTGCCGTGAGCCGCTGTGCCCGTGCTGCTCACAATATGCAATCAAATCCGCTAACGATACTTTGTGGTCATCATTGGTGTGCTGCACGATATACCGCAGAAGAAACAATGGACGGTCTGTAATTCTGTAGTTATTCTCAGACATAGCGCTTTCATCCTCACACAATCGCTTTAAGCACTGCTGCTTAACTTGCAGCAGCCATTCGCTGAACACATCAGTTTTTTTGCGTAAAGGTTATAATTTCCTCGCGTGTTGCAAACGCATGTTCATCGAGCAAGCCGACAACTCGCCCCACAAATTGGATGCTTCCATAGTGGTCTTTTTGCATCAGCGGCCACTTCGGGTTCAAGGAAGCCAGTCCGTCTTTTCGGTATTCCTTGATAAACAGTGCATTATCTACTTGGAAGATGCCAACTTCACCATAGCGAGGTGCATCGTCACGCTTGACAAGCACATAGCTCTGATTTGGAAACGCGGGCTCCATGCTGTCACCGTTCACATGAAAAATCAGGTCAGCTCTGCGCGTAATTGGCGACGAGTGGAGGTACACCTGCTTGCAGTGTGCGCTGAAATCATCGAGATTGAACCCTGCTGCCACGGCATCGTCTGCCATAGGCAGCTGAACCAGCTCAATCTGCATTTCCTGCACATTTTGCGGGTCTATGCGTGTGGAACGTTCAGCAGCCAGAAGCTGCTCTGTCATGCTAAGAACAATGGCACGGTGAGGACTGGCAAGTTTGCGATAGCTGCTCAATAGGCGAAGTTCTGCATTGCTGTCAGGGTCTGATGAATCGCTGAAGAATTCTTCAATCGAAATATCAAGCAAGCTGCATAATGCAGGAATGTTCGCTATATCCGGTCGAGTCCTGCCAGTTTCCCAATTGGCGACAGCTGCCCTTGAAACGTGCAGCTGCTCCGCCAGCTCAATCTGGGAAATGTGGGCAATCATGCGCAGCTCTTTCAAGCGGCTTGCAAAAGAAATCCTATCTCGAACCATATTTTTTCCCTGCGTTTGCGTTTTTGCATTACGCGACAGACTGCCTTTGTTAGAGGAAACTCGCGCCAGCTTCATATCATCACACTCCGATGTCAGTAATAATATACATGATAATAGATTACGGAATACTTGTCAATATGCAAAATAAGAATGTCTTAAAAATCAACCAATGTTCACATTACGCCTTGCAATGTGCTATCCAGTATCATATAATAACAGTGTCATGCTGATAATCTGCAAGGAGGCGACAAGAGTGAGCGACCAGATGGCTCCTGTCCTGCAATCGATGCAGGACTATATTGAGCATCACTATCTTGATGAAATGATGGACGAGATTGAAGCTGTGATTGACATGGAACACAGGCAGCATCTTAATTTGGGGTTGGAGCAGCAGGATGACGAAGTGCTGCGGTGCGTAAAACTTGCTTTTGACCGCTCCGCAGGAAAATCGTCCGCTCAGCTTTCTGGCGCAAAGATAGAATTAATTTGCGTGCAGATATGAAAATCCGCATCAAAGTTGCTGCCTGCGCTGATGGGAAAATTCTGCATTATGTGATTCGCTATATCTGCTGCACTGCTGATTTTGTGCTGGAAAACGGGATTCGGAGGATTGGCAGTGTTACCGATGTGACAATGGGAGGACTCCCTGAAAGAAGGATGCCAAAGCTATCAAAGTTTCTGGTGCCGGTGCTTTCTTATGAAGAAATGGAAGTTCTTGTTCTGGAAATGCTGGGAAAGTATCTTGGAAAAGATGCCACACAGAAGTATCAGCATGATGGTGCGACAAGACTTGCTCATGCGATGGGGCTTAATATTACAAATATCTCTTTATATCGCAACCACTATACGTCTGCAATGCTCTTTATGAAGGAAGGCAGTGTGCGCGTAACTGAATCAGGAAACATTGGCTCTGCAACAGACGATGAGGCATGGCATGAATGCATTATTCCTGCAAAGACCATCATTCTCAACGACAACGTGTATCCTTCTTCTGACATAGAACGGGCTATTTATCATGAATGCGGTCACTATGAATGGCATAGCATGTTTTTTGAACTTCAAGAGCTGCATTCTGCCGATTTGAAATTGTTGGAGTATCAAGAAGCAGATAAAGCATCGAAACCGGCAGAAAAGGACATTCGGTGGGTAGAAAGGCAGGCAATTTATGTGAGCTATGCGGGAATTTTCCCAAGACCTGTTCTTATGCCTATGGTGCAGGAATATTGGCGCGAGATTGCAAACAGCAATGACAACATGGGGAAAAAGATTTCCTATGTGATATATAGAATTTCTCAAGAAAAGCAAAAACGTCGGTCACTGATAAAAGCTCGTTTGATTATGCCTGGCGCAACGGCTGCAAAAGGTGCTTGCAATTATGTCGATGGCAGTTACATTGAACCGTTTGCCTTTAATCCAGAGCGTCTTAGCGCTGGTGAAACGTTTGTTATCGGTCGTTCTCAATTTACAGAACTGTATGAAAAAGACGCGGACTTCCGCAGTTTGATTAGCACCCATCAGTTTATCTATGCGGATGGTCATGTATGTGTCAACATGCCAGGTTTCGTATCCAAGGCCCCCAAAGGCGTTTGCCTGACGGCGCGGGCTTTATCTCATTTGGATGAGTGCTGCCTGAAATTTAAGAAGCACTACCGAACGAATCATGAGAACTACAAGATTGGTGAACTTCACTCGGATCAGGAGTACAATGAACGCTATGGTATGATTCACTCTATGAAGAGTGCTAAAATTGCCGGACTGACACCCGAAGAGGTCATGATGAAAAATGTCGCATATCTTGAAAGCTTTCCACGCACACCTGCAAAAGCTATGTCACAGCTGGTGAAAGACCGCTGTCGGACAAAACGTGAGGCAGCCCAGCGCTGCTGCTTATCGGAATCTGCGATTTCGCGTATGTGCCAAGACAACAGCTTTCCTTACGATGTTGAGCAGATTACAAAACTTGTTGTTGGGTTAAGTCTGCCACCGCTGCTGTCTGATATGCTGATGGAAACGATGGGTTTTACAAAAACGGTAATGCTTCGATACTACCGCTACCAATGCATCATAGACTGCATGTTTATGGATGATTTAGAAACGGTCATGGAAACACATCGAGATCTCTTTGAACAATAACCTGTATTGCTGCTCGGAATGGGCAGCTTTTTTTTCTTTGTAAACGGCTGAATGCAAGCACTTAGCTGTAACAGAAAATAAATAATTTCTGAAACAGAAAACGTTGCTTTGCAGTACTGCTTGACAAATCGGCAATCCCAGTATTGAAAAAATCCGCCCACAACGGAATGCCTTGATTTTGCTGCCTTTCAGTTTTCTGATTCGGATTTCTTGATTTTAAGACGCTATGCTATGATATTCGTGCGAGCTGAAATAAAACGTTCGCAGGAATGCCGCGTGATGATTCCTGATCAAAATCGCTTCCACACAAGGCGTTTCTTAACAGAATACGATGCAGTCAGCATTGGAAGTGCCGATGCAGCCGATTGGAGTGACTTTCTTCGTGGGCTGTTTAGCTTTGTGCTGGCGGTATTGTGATTGAAACCTCCGATTAGGCAGTAAGCTGAAGGGAGGATTTTTTCGTGGCAGAAAGCGGTCAGCAAAGTGCTTTCATTTCAATTTATCACAAACGTGTTCCGGTCACCGCTGAAATGAAAATCGAGCTTCATCGGATGAACAGTACCCTGCGTGCGAAGATGCGCAAAGAGCGGCGCTGTGCGCAAAAAGACTATTTGCAATGCTGCGGCGACTGCCTTTCCTGCTATTGGCGCAGAAAGGGTATCTATGTGAGTCTTGATTCGCTGCTTGATAATAACGAATCGCAGGATGATGATGAAGCTGATAAAACGATGCGCAGGATTGATGTGCTGGTTAGTCCTGATGATGTGGAAAAAACGGTACTGATGCACGAAATGTGGTCAGCAGTATACAGATATGCGGATTCAATTGTAAGTCATGGTGCATTACTGTTTCAGCTATCAGAAAATGGCCTGTCAAATAGGAAAATTGCGCAGCTGATGGGCGTCAATTGCCGAAGAATTGATCGCTGCCTGCATCAGATTCGGAATGGGCTTCGGGAGCAGCTGGTAGAGTTTTTCTGAAACTGCCGCAGGACATGAAGCTGCATAGGGAAAAGCAGTTTTTGAGGGACTCAACGCATTTGGAGGGTTACGATGATTCAGGGCAATTCAAGATTTGTAAAGTCATCCCCGGACTTGATGCAGACACCGCTCTGGGAGAATGATGCACTGTTTAAGCTGTATCACTTTCTGCTATATAGATTAAATCATGTTGATACAGTCTGGCAAGGAATAGTGCTGCACGCCAACGAGGTTCTTATTTCAAGACAGATTGCTTCGGAGCAGCTGCACTGGTCGATTCACAAGTATCAGCGCCACTTAAAGGCGCTTCAAGAATTGGATGTCGTCGCGATCCGAAGCAGCAGTAGAGGAACGATCATTACCGTCATGCAGTTTGATACGTTTGCAGAATGCAGTCAACGTATTCATGACGTGCAAGGGCGGCAAAATGCTGCGAATGCCGAGGCTATATCGGCTCCAGCGAAGGGCTGCCATAGCCCCGGCACGGAGGCTGATACGGCTCCGAAATGGGGCTGCCACAGCCCGGAAAATGGGGCTGCGGCGGCTCCCGTTATAGAAGAATACAAAGACAGAGAGACAGCCGTGTCTGGTACCAAACTTTATTCCAGCGAACCGGAGGGGTTTGAAAAACTTTGGCTGGCGTATCCAATTGAGCGACGAACACGCCGAGCGGAAGCTGCCGAGATTTTCCGCTCAGCGCTGGCACAGGGTGCTACGGTACAGGCGATTCTTGATTCGCTGGAAGAAGCAAAGCGTTCCTTCAATTGGCACAAGGAAAATGGCAGATATATTCCCAGCTTAGTGACATGGCTTCATAAAGAAACTTGGCGAGACTGCATAACACCCAAAGAAAGTGAGGACAGCGAGGAATGGACGACCTCATGGTGAAATGGCTGCAATTGCTTCACGAACCCGGTGATGTTGTCGAAATCCGAAGTATTGACCCGAAGCCGGTTATCAGCGGCTACTTCAAAGTGGGCAGTCCTGCAATTCAGTCAGAGCTGGCGAAATATCCGAATCGAACGTTTTATCAGACACTGAATCCTGTCAAGAGCGCCTGCTATGCACGCGCTCAGCACGAGCGTCTGATAGAACGTCCGCAAGAAACAACATCTGACAACGATATTGCCGGGTACAGCTGGATTCTGATTGATGCCGATCCGGTACGTCCAAGCGGGGTCAGTGCATCAAAGCCCGAAAAGGAAGCAGCACGAAAAGTAGCAGCTACCGCGATGAAAAAGCTGATGGCACTGGGGGTTAGCGAGCCAGTCGTAGGTGACAGCGGAAACGGGTATCATCTGCTGTTTCGGGTTCATGCGTGCAAAGAAGAAAAACAAACACTGTCGGATTTTCTAAATGTGCTTGACCAGTGGTTCAGCACGGATATGGTGAAAATTGATACGGCTGTTTTTAATCCGGCTCGCATTACCAAACTGTACGGGACAATGACGCATAAAGGAGCCAATACATCTGAACGTCCGCACCGAAAAAGTGCAATTCTGCGCTTTCCATCTCAAATTCAACTTACATCTATGGATCTTGTGCGGAACATTGCTTCTGCGTGTCATAAGGCAGTGCAGGTTGACAGCATACCGACTGCCTGCGGCAATAGCAGTTTTAATCTTGAGCGCTTTCTTTCGGATCATGCAGTGCAGGTCGCAAAGAAGGTAGCAATCAGCAACGGCATTAAGTATCAGCTTGTTCATTGCCCGTTTGATACTTCTCATGTCAATGGGGATGCTGCTGTTTTTGCTTATAGCAATGGGCGGTTTGGCTTCCACTGCTTTCATAATAGCTGTTCAGGGTATCATTGGCATGAATTTCGTGAGAAAATCGACCCAATGGCTTACGCGAATACCCCATTTACACTTCGGCATATCCAGAGTGAAAACGCGGCTGCTACTGAACCTGATGCAGCTGCCCAAAGAAAACCCCGAATGCTGGACATAGCCTCTATCCCCAGCTACGATCGCAGTAAAATCGTTGTCATTCAGTCGCGATTCGCCACACTGGATGCAAAAATCGGAGGCTTTAATAAGGGCGAATTGAGCATCTGGAGCGGGGCAAATGCATCCGGAAAATCTACTTTGGTCAGCCAGCTTGGATTGGCGGCAATCACAGGCGGCTTCAAGGCAGCTGTATTTTCTGGCGAAATGACAGCATCACGAGTGCGCGAATGGGTACTGCTTCAAGCAGCAGGCCCGAATAATGTCATGCCAGATCCCATTGCTGCGAATCATTACTGCTTAAAACCCGGTATTGAAAGAAAGCTGGACATGCTGCTGAAAGGAAAGCTGGCTATTTACGATAATAGCTTTGGGACGAACTGCGAAGAAGTCCTAAAAACAATTTATGAGTGGGTCAAAGCAGAACAGACCGAAGTTGTGATTATTGATAATCTGATGGCGCTGGATTTCCCAATAGCGACGGCAGCGGATAAGTATGACATGCAGTCAAGAACGGTAAAGCTCTTTTCTGCAATGGCAAAGGAACTGAACGTCCATATCCACTTCATCTGCCATCCTCGAAAAACAGAGAGTTTCCTTCGTAAAGGGGACATCAGCGGCACCGCAGACATCACAAATATCGCGGACAATGTGTTCATGGTTCATCGCGTCAATGTCGACTTCATGGGACGCTATAAGACGGTTTATCCTCAATTGGAAATTCCACGCAATGTCAGCACCGTTGTGGAGGTGATGAAAAACCGTGATTTAGGCGTCGTTGACGAAATGGTCATGCTGTATTTTGACAAAACCAGCCGTACTTTTTCGGATGTTAAGGGACTTCTCCCGCAATACGCATGGAGCGAGGAATTAGAGCAGATTTCCTTAGATACCCTTGTTCCTCTTCAATGAAGCATGGCATAGGAGTCAGCAACACAGTTTGAGATAGAAAGGAAGCGGTTTTAAACGTTATGGCAAAAAGGACGAATGAATTTAGAATTTTAAGGGCTGGAAAGAATCCTTATCAGCTATTGGCAAACGCAATTATTCTCCAAGCGATAAAAGACTATCGCAGCCGAAGCCGCATGATGAAGAAAATCAGCAAGCGTCTGAATTCCAAGCGGAAGAGCCTTACAGGTGAAGAACAGAATTATCTTCAGCAGCGCTTTGCGTACTATTATCATATGCAGGATGAAGCAGCTGACTTCTTTTTTTCCGACTTATTTTCAACACTCTGCGATTTGAATGGATATGACATTTTGACACGGTTAAATCAGGAGGCACAAAAATGAGAGCGGTTGATTTGATTAACAAACTGCGTGAAGCAGAAGAACGTATGGAGGCAGCCCAAGCAAGAGTGACGGTTAGCAAGAGCATTGCGGAGAAAACGACGGCAACTTTAAGTGGTGAACGCGGGAATGGCAATGGGCATGTATCGGCCCATGAAGATGCCATCATTCGCCTCATGGAAGCCGAAGCGCTGTATGAGCAGAGTGCGCTCGCGTACAATCAGATGGTTGATGAAATCATGAAGCTGCTCCAATGTATAGGAGATACAGAAAAAAGGAACGTTGCTGTTGCGGTTATTATTAACAAGCAAAGGTATAAGACGGTCGCAAAGCAGTATCATTTGGGATTGAGCAGTGTCTATCGCCTTTTCAATGAAACTTTGCTTATGCTGGATAAGATGCTGCTTCAAAAAGTTGAGAAGGAATGAGAAGGTTTGAGAAGCTTTGAGAAGGTTTGAGAAAGTTTGAGAAAAAAAGTTGTGCTATAATATAAGCTGTCAAAGGTGGAGGAAAGCATCGACGGAAAATCGTCGGTGCTTTTCTTTATCAAGGCAAATGAAAGGAGGCGGGGCAAATCATCCCCACGGTGCTTGCAACTGTAAATCAGAAAGGAGGGGTAGCGAAAACGACCAGCTGCATCAACATAGGTGCAGCGATGGCACGGGAAGGAAAAAAGGTGCTGCTGGTGGACACTGACCCGCAGGGCAGCATGACCATCAGCCTCGGCAATCAGCAGCCGGATCAGCTTGCGCCCACAATCGCAGACCTGATGACCAAGGTCATGAACGACATCCCGATTGCGCCGGGCGAAGGCATACTGCATCATCCGGAGGGAATTGACCTGCTGCCCGCTAACATCGCGCTGGCAGGAACGGAGGTGTCGCTGGTGAATGCAATGAGCCGCGAAACCATCTTGAAGCAGGTGCTTGCCCGCAATCGGCAGGACTACGACTGCATCATCATCGACTGTATGCCGTCGCTGGGGATGCTGACCATCAATGCGCTGGCGGCGGCAGACCGTGTAATCATCCCGGTGCAGGCGCATTACCTGTCCGCCAAAGGGCTGGAACAGCTGCTGCAAACCATTGCCAAGGTACGCAGGCAGATGAATCCTAAGCTGAAAATCGACGGCATCCTCATGACGATGGTGGATGGGCGCACGAACAACGCCAAGGAAATCACGACGCTGATTCGGGAGACTTACGGCGGCAAAATCAAAGTGTTCGAGACGGCGATTCCGCATTCCGTCCGTGCAGCAGAAGCGAGCCTGACCGGGAAGAGTATTTTCGAGTACGACCCCGGCGGCAAGGTGGCGCAGGCGTATCGTGCGCTCACGAAGGAGGTGCTTCAGCTTGAAAAGCAGCGGCAGAAAGCCAAGTCTGACCTCCTACGATGACATTTTCTCCACGGAAGCCTCACGCCAGCAGGAGCAGATTCAGCGCCTTGCGCTAAGCGAACTTCACCCCTTTAAAGATCATCCATTCCGCGTACTGGACGATGACCGGATGATGGAAACGGTGGAGAGCGTGAAGGAATATGGGGTGCTGGTGCCGATTATTGCCCGGCCGATGGCGGACGGCGGATATGAAATTGTGTCCGGGCATCGGCGGAAGCGCGCCTGTGAGCTGGCAGGGCTGAACGAGATTCCCGCTATTGTCCGCGATTTGGACGATGATGAAGCTGTCATCATTATGGTGGACAGCAATTTGCAGCGCGAGAACATTCTGCCCAGCGAACGGGCCAAGGCGTATCAAATGAAAATGGAAGCTATGCGCCGGAAAGCTGGACGTCCATCCAAAGAAAATTCCCGACAAGTTGTCGGGAATTTTGAAATGGCAGATGTAATCGGTAAGGAGACGGGAGAAAGCGGACGACAAGTCCAACGCTTCATTCGCCTGAACAACCTTGAGCCGCCGCTCATTGATAAGGTGGACGCGGGCAAACTCGCCTTTACCCCTGCCGTGGAACTTTCGTACTTGAAGCCGGAAGAACAGCAGTGGCTGGATACCGCCTTGGAAAACACGCAGCAGACACCGTCCCTCTCGCAAGCCCAGCGCATGAAGCGCGAAAGCAAACAGGGCACGCTGTCGGAACAGGGCATCATGGAAATCATGACGGAGAACAAGCAGACGATTCCTGCCAAGGGGTCTGTCGTGCTGCCGCAGGAAAAGTTGACCAAGTATTTTCCACGTTCCTACACAACGGAGCAGATGGAAAAGGTAATTTTCAAGCTGCTGGATTACTGGATGCGGAAGCGGCAAATGTCGCAGGAGCGATAAAGACGCATGAAACGAAAAGTGGATATTCTGCTGATGGTCATGTTTCTGTTCGGAAGCATGATTTTTCTTTGCCCAATTTTCGGGCAGATAAAGGAGGTCGAAGAAGATGACCGTGTATACACGCGCATGTCCGCAGAGGTTAAGCCCCCTCAACAGGCTTCGGGACTGGTGGAGGATGCGCCATCCCCCGCGGCAGCCGCCGTGCAGACCGTGCTGCCCCTGCTGCTGGAAGTGCCGCTGCCGGAGAAAACCGCTGTGCCCGCTGCCGCGCCGTCCCCCGTACGCCCGGCTGCTTCCGACACTGCCGCGCCAGCACAGGCAGAGCGGACAGCAAATCCCCGCAGTGTCGATGTAGAAGCCTGCGTTGCGCAGAATCCGGATTTTGCCGCATGGCTCACCATTCCGGGTACGCCGGTGGATTATCCGGTTGTGCGGTCGAACAGGACAGACTACTACCTGACGCACCTGTTCAGCGGCGAAAACAGCAAGCTGGGATGCCTGTTCTCGCTGCCATCGGCGGATTATCAGACACCGAGCAGGAACATTGCCATCTACGGGCATCACCTGAGCCATAGCGACGCGATGTTCAGCAGCCTTGTGCAATACAAGGATTCGGGCTACTGCGCCGCGCACAGCATCATTCAGCTGGACACGATTTACGGCGAACGCACCTATCGGATTTTCGCCGTCGTCAACATGCAGGTTGGTGACTGGGATGCAGCGGCGGCTGATTTTGCCAGCGGACAGGCGTTTCAAGCGTATGTAGACCGCGCACGAGCCAAGGCAATGTATGATTCAGGCGCGGCAGTCGGTGCGGATGACCACATTCTGACCCTGATTACCTGCGACCGCAGTGCGGGCGGTGCAAGCGGCCGTCTGATTGTGCTGGCGGTTCAAGAATAATACTATTTTCGGATTCACCTGAGCCATCTGCTTGCGCCTTTTCCCCGCTGTCGTCCGCTTATTCCACTTAGCGTAGCGCTGCTACGCTGCGTTTCATTCGCGTTAGACAGCGTGAAAAATTCGCGGCGCATCTTGGCTCATTTTCATCCGAAAATAGTATAAGAAGGAGAAGCAAATGAAATTGAAATCCAATTTGAAACGATTTGCATCATTGATGCTGTCTGCGGCGCTGGTGCTGACCTGCATTCCGCTCTGTGCGGCAGCAGAAGAAGCAGCCACACCCTCGGACATCACGGGAACGGAAGTCATTGTGCTTCCGGCAGAAGAACAGGCGCTTCCACCCGTGGAGGAAGCGCCTGACGAATCCGCATCCGATGCGCCGGATGAGCCGTCCCATGACGAAATGCTCCCCAATTCGGAGGAGGAAAGTTCGTCGGACGACCGTCATCCTTTGCAGGCGGCGATTGAAGAACATGGGTATGTCTACGTCCGGACGGTGCGGGCAGTCAGCGTGTACGCCAGCGCAGAATCGCAGGAGCGCATTGTTTATGCCGCGGCTGATGATGCGTCCATTCTGCTGGCGACGGCGTTTTTCAGCGGTCATCAAGCCGTGCAGGTCTGGTTTCTGGATGCGGAGCAGCAGACCATCTGCGGCTTTGTACCGGCAGCGTCGCTGGATACCCGCTATTTGACGGATGCGGATGTGTCGGGCATCGCCGACGTGCCATCCTGCGACGGAATGACTACCTTCGGTCAAAAGCGATTGTTCGTGGTCAATGGCAGCCGCCCGGAAGAAGCATCTGATGAAGAAGAAACGCCCGCGGATGCACCTTCGCAGGACGCGCCGCACCAAGAATCGAATCTGCCCGAAGCGGATGAAAGCGGTGATTCGGAGCAGCCGGATGCCGCAGAACCGCCGGATGCTTCGGTACATCCGGAAATTAGCAGCGCGGAAGAAATCGACGAAACGGTGCCACCTGTAAGTCTCGGCGATTTTATCAGCGTCAGTACGGACACGCGCGTCTTTTCTGCGGTGGATGATGATGCGTCCGAAGCGTATTTTTCCAGCGAGTATCAGGGCAATTTCGTCAAAGCAGCTGCGGTGAAGGTAGTAGATACTGCGGAAGATGCTTCGGGGATGGCATGGTATCAGGTGCACTTCCTGTACGGCGATTCTTTCCCCAGCGGCAAGATGAAGTGGACGGCTGACGAAACGGTGTGGGTGATGGCAGCGGAAACCGGCGAAACGGATGCGGATGCTTGCACGGTAACGGACTTCGCGTATCCCAAAGAAATGCTGCGCCTGCTCCGGGAAATGCAAACGTATACCGCAGAAACGGATGGATTCAGCCTGAAGAATATTCATGGCAAAATCGGCAGCTTTCAGGCGGGACAGTCGGGGCTGCAAGGAAGTTCCGGCAGGGACGCGGCGTATCCCCAGCTGGCGAAATCGGCATCGCACGGCACGATTTATGCGACACCGCACTATCTGGAAAACTTCCCCGTGTACTGCCTTGAGCATACGCTTTCCGGCCCCGGCGAAGGGTCGGGCGCGAACAAAACAGAAACCGGCCCGTATGCGCTGCTGGATATGGAGGCGTTCGTGAACACCGCAGAAGGCGGCGGCGTGAACGGGGTGCGATTCAAGGCGCAGACCATGCACGCCATCGGCTGGGTGCTTCGGCACACCTACCCGTTTATGGTGCTGGATCGCAGTGATGCAAACAACGAAGTGTGGAGCCGTGTCGCGGGTCAGTTTGCTATTCGCGAGGTGATTAAGCAGCTGGAAGGCGCGCAGTACGTCCGCAGTTATTGGGACATGGATAATTTCTACGCCTTCTCCGGCGGCGCACCGGAAGTGTACTTGACCTATGCCCGCTGGCTGGCGAAAAATGCGATTGCACACGCAAAAATCACCGGGAAAATCACCGTCAGCGGTCAGCGCATCCAAGCGTCAGACGGCGGCTATATCGGTACGGTTACGCTGACGACGGATGCGGATTTGATTCGGATTTCCAAGGCAGCGGGCAGCATCACGGGGAACAGCGGCGGTTCGGATGAAGCGTACTACTATGTCAAGAGCGGCGATACCATCCGGATTTTGTCGGACAAAAGCAGCTTCTCCGTTTACATGGAATCAATCGCGTCCAGCGCGGAAGAAGCAGGCTTTCTGGTCGGAATCCCCAGCGCCTCCATCCAGAAAGTGCTTGTCCCGATAGAGGGAACGCCATACCCGCTGCAATCCGCTGTTGTCACGTTTGAACTGCTGTATGGCACGGTGTTTGTGACCAAGCAGTCCATGGACGGCATTTTGCTGCAAGGTGCAGTGTTTGAGCTGCTGGATGAATCCGGCGCGGTGCTGGCAGAAGCAGTGACGGATGCGCAGGGGCGTGCCGTTTTTTCCGGGATTGCACCGGGACGCTATCAGGTTCGCGAGAAAACCGCACCGCAGGGGTATCGGCTGTCGGTTGTCTCGGCGCAGGAAATCATGGTGACGGCGGGGGCAGACACGGCGTGCATGTTCATCAACGAGCGCATGATGGGCATCATCCGGGTCATCAAGACGGACAGCATGACGGGAAAACCGCTGCCCGGTGTCACGTTCACGGTGACGAGATTGACCGCGCCTGCATCGGACAATGCTTCCAACATTGGCAAGGTTGTCGCAACAATTACGACGAATGCGGATGGCATCGCACAGACCGAAGCGCTTCCGTGGGGAGAATATCGAATTGCGGAAACCAATGCGCTTGACGGTTATGTGGATACGGACTTTGTGACCATCGTTCAAATCAAATAACAGGAGGAAGAAAAATGAAGCGGATGAAGCAATGGATGCACTGGGTGCTTGCGCTGGTGCTGCTGGTGCTGAGCCTGTCTGTTCCGACAGCAGCGGCAGAAACCATCACGGTGAATGTAACCAACACGCCCGTGCGCGGCAGCGTGGCGCTGGAAAAGACCGGCTTGCAGCTGGTGCGCTTTACGGACGAGCAGGACGAATGGGGCAACACCGTTATGAAGCCTGTTTATCAGCAGGGGTATTTGACGGGCGCTGTGTTTGAACTCCGCGCCGCAGCGGATGTTGTCGGCAAGGAAGGGACAGTTTTCTACAAGCAGGGAGAGCTGGTGGAAACACTGACCACCAGTGCAGACGGCGCGGTGAACTCAAAACTGCTGCCGCTGGGCAGCTACTGCTTGCAGGAAGTTTCCGCTCCGGACGGCTATCTGCTGGATGATACCCCGTATCCCTTCACGCTGACGGCGGCAGGCAAGCAGACGGCAGTGGTGGAAGTGAAAGTGTCCGCGGTCAACACCTATCTGCCGATTCGGGTGACGCTGCACAAACAGCAGGAAGCAATTCGAGTGGATGAAACGGCGGACGGCATGATTCGCTCGTCCATCGAGACAGTTCCCGGCGAAGGCTGCGTGTTCGGCTTGTTCAATGCAGGGGTGATTTCCTACGGCGACAGCCAGAAGCTGCCTGCCCATACGCTGATGGCGACTGGCATCACGGATGCCAAGGGCAATTTGACATTCTCCGGCATGTATCCGCATGGCGCATATTATGTCAAAGAACTGTCCGCGCCGGATGGCTGGCTGTTGAATACCGAACAGTACCCGGTGCTGCTGACACCCGAAAACATGGATGAAGCGGAGGAGGCAATCGCAATCACGCTGGATGCGCCTATCCTGAATCGCCTGATTTACACGCCGGTGACGATTACCAAGCGGGACATTACCGGCAAGGAAACGCTGCCCGGTGCGCTGATTGAAGTGTACGATGCGCAGGGCAGCACCATTTACCGCGCGTATACGGATGAAAACGGTCAGCTGCCGGATATTCCGCTTGTTCCCGGCTCGTATACGTTCAAGGAAACTTATGCGCCGGAGGGGTATGCGCTGAATGTGGCGGTAAAAACCTTCACGGTAACAAGCGAAGGAAAAATCATCGGGGAAACCGAAATCCGGGATGAAATCAACAAGATTCAGCTGAAAAAGGTCAAGGAGAACGGCGAGCCGCTGCCCGGCGCTGTGTTCGGCATTTACGATGCCAGCAACACACTCGTGCAGCAGCAGACTTCCGATGCCAGCGGTCATCTGACCTTCTCGAAGCTGGGGTATGGCACTTATACCATCCGGGAAATTCAAGCGCCTTACGGCTATCATCCGTCCACCGGCGAATGGCAGGTGACGATTGACGGCACTTATCAGAACCCTGTGCAGATTCTGACGACGGTGGTCAATGAGGATGCGCCCGGCTGGATTCGGGTCATCAAAACGGATGCACTGGACGGTCATCCCATTGCGGGCGTTCGCTTCGACATCTACGCCTTGAATGAGGACGGCAGCACGGGCGACTTGGTGTCCACCATGCTGACGAACGACGACGGCGTGGCAATGTCCGAAAGTCTGCTGGTCGGCGACTACATGGTCAAGGAGCATGAAGCGCCCGTCGGCTATGTGAACAGCCTGTGGAGCGAAAAAGTGACCGTCGTCATGGACGAAACCGTGGAGCGCAGCGTGACGAATATCCCCATGCAGGGGCAGGTTCGCATTGTTAAGACGGACGCGGAAACGGGCGGAAGTCTGGCTGGCGCAGTCTTTACGGTCATCCGCGTGAGCGGCTTGCCTTCGCATGGCAAGGAAGGGTGCGGCGAGGTTGTGGCGGTCATCACCACGGATGCGGAAGGGGTGGCAGTCACGCCTGTGCTGACGTGGGGCATCTACGAAATCCGCGAAACCACCGTGCCGGACGGGTATCTGGACAGCGGCTGTGTCGTTACCGTTTCGATTCCCGGCAATGCTGACTGACAAGAAAAACGGGAGGCATCCATGAACACAAAACGAAACATCCTGCCCATGCTGCTGGCGGCATTGCTGCTCTTCTGTCTGCCGATTGCATCACTGGCGGAGAACGTGCCCATTCAAAACGTCAGCATCCTCAATACGCCTATCAAGGGGCAGATTCTGCTGGAAAAGACCGGGCAGATGCAGACGACGGGTGAACAGGGGTATTTGAAAGGCGCGGTATTTGAGATTCGGGCGGCGGAGAACATTGTCGGGCAAGACGGCACACAGTGGTATTCATGCGGCGAGCTGGTCGCCACGATGACCACCAGCGGCGAAGGCGTTGAGAAAAGTCCGCTGCTGCCGCTGGGCAAATACACGGTCAAGGAAATCAGCGCTCCGTCCGGGTATGTGCTGGATTTGACGACGTACACCGTAGAAATTCAGGCGTCGGATCAGGAAACGCCGATTGTTTCCGCTACGGTTTCTTCAATCAACCATCCCGCCGAAATTCTGCTTCAAAAGACCGAGGCGGATGGAAAGGCACTGTCAGGGGCGCAGTTCGTGCTGCTGGATGCGGACGGACGCGAAACGGCATCGGCTGTTTCGGATGCAGACGGTCTGGTGCGCTTCCGCTTCGTTCCGCAGGGACAGTACACCATTTGCGAAACGTCCGCGCCGGATGGGTATCTGCTGAACCGCAGCGCAATTTCGGTGACGGTAACGCCGAACTGGACGAATGCGGAAGAACCGATAGCGACGATGGTGAATCAGCAGAAGAAAATCCTGTTTATCAAGGTGGATACAGCCGGAACGCCGATGGCAGGCATTCTCTTCAAGCTCATCAACGCGGAAACGGGCGCTGTGGCAGAAATGGCTGTCAGCGACGAAAACGGTGCGTTTGCCTTTACAGCATTTGATTATGGCGTGTGGATTGTCCATGAAGCGGCTGCCCCCAGCGGTTACAGCCGCATGGCGGACTATTGCTTCCAAGTGGATGACAGCTGGTCGGGAACAGCGCCGGTGCTGCTGGTAAACATTCCTGATTCTTATGCGTTCATGAAAGTGGATGCCGATGGCAAACCGCTGCAAGGCGTGAAATTTGCCCTGCGGGATGCGGACGGCAATCTCCTGCAAACGCTGGAATCCGATGAGAACGGCATTGTCCGCGCCGAACACTTGCAGCCCGGCACTTATTATTTGCAGGAAACCGAAACGCTGAAAGGCTACACCCTGAGCGGCGATGTCCGGAAGCTGGTCATTGACGAGCACTACAAGATTCCCGAAGAAATGCCGCAGTGGGTCAACTACACGACGATTCAGACCGGCGTGCAGCTGGCGGCATCGGGAGTGATGCTCATCGGCATTGCCCTGATGCTGGTAAGCGGCACGATGCTGCTGATGCGCAGACGGCGAAAGGCGTAAGCGGATGGTGTATCATCAAAAGCTGTTCCTGCGCCGCTTGGAAGTCCCGCCTTGGGCGGCGCGCTGCACTTTTTCATGACGGAGGCTTCCAATGCAGGAAGAAATCGAAAACAAAACGCTCTCCCTCATCATCAATACCAGCAAATTCACTGAAAGGACATTGGCGACGGCGTTCGCGAAAGCGCTGAAACTCGGCTGGAATAAAGCCAAGGAGCATTATCAAGCGAAACCGCAGGGCAGGCAGAGCGTGAAGCAGCTCATCGGGCAGAATCAGGGCGTTGAGCAGACTGCACTGGCTGACCGGCAGGAGGTGAAGGCGTTTGAACGATACGCCCGCCAATATGGGGTGGATTATGCCATCCATAAGGGTACTTCCGACAGCGGAAAAACGCGCTATCTGGTGTTCTTCAAAGCTCGCGACCGTGCAGCCATTGATCAGGCAATGCGCGCGTATGCAATGGATTTTCTGGCGAAGCGGAAGGCGCAGCGGAATGTTCAGCCTCAGCTGGATACGGCATCCCCCAGCAAACAGAAGGAGCGCAGCAGGCAGAAAGGGCGGGAAAGATGAACACTGCCGCATGGGAAAAACGTCTGCTGCTGCATCTGCCCTACGGGGTTATTGGACTTGCCGCGGCGAAGCTGAGTGAAGCATGGCGGCTGTCAGCCGGGACGGATTTTTCCGCGAAATTCCTGCACCTGCGGGATGGCGCGGCAATGGCGTTCCGAAACGGAATGTCCGGCTTTGTGCCCCTTGACCTGCTGATTGGGTTTCTGTGCGGATGCGCACTGTGCCTGCTGGTATATGCAAAACGCAGGAATGCCAAGAAGTATCGGCACGGCGAAGAATACGGCGCTGCCCGCTGGAGTGCATAATTTTAAGTGTAAATGACACATACATGGACGCACAGGAGGTTAT
>OLRR01000503.1_pt1 | contig 30585 bp, 33 predicted proteins | sample 1671941 | NCBI WGS metagenome assembly OLRR01 (sample SAMEA3136628, study PRJEB25190) | human gut metagenome
TGAATGGCTTGAACCGGTAAGTGATGAAGAATATGGGAAATTACAATAGGAAGGTGAATGAAATGGATTCCAAAGATGAGAAAGATGGATTTATGAGTGTGCAGGAAGATGAGGAGCAGCCGTTTGAGTAGACAGATCTCTGGAGCTTAAGCGGAAGAGCGCACTTATATACTTTAGCAAGTATGTGCGTCCTCCGCTTCCTAGGTTAAAATAATTTTATATTCTTGCATTTCTTCGTGCATCCCTTAATTCTGTGATTTTGCAAAAAGCATCTTCCAGCGGCAATTCACGACCAGCTTTCATATCATCAATTCCCCGGTCTAACATACAGAGAAGATGATTGTTTTCCTGGCTTTTATTGGTTGTAGGGATTTTTTTTGTTAATTTCATGAAATCACTCCAATCATACGGTTTATAAATAGTGTATGTTGTTCAGAAGTATCTATCTATAGTTTAGCATATAAAGCATATAAATGGGTAGTAATACAATTAAATTATTTTGTAGGAGCGCCCGTCAGACCAAGAAGATATTCGCAGGATTGCCAGATCATTAAAATCATATCCTGCAAGTTGTAATTTGGCAGCGAGCGTTTTGTGAGTAAGATTATGAGCCTTTCGTAATTCTTTTACCCGTTGTCCTATTCTATTTTTTCTGTTCGTTTTTTTATCCCAATAAATAATTATTCTGATCCTCAAAAGTTTCTAAAGATGAAGTATTATTATTGATTTTAATGGGACATTCTGATATAGGGGTTACGTTAAATGTATATACGCATCTGGGCTTAATTGATGCCAAAGAAGAGATGAATAGGATTTTCCTGTATATTTTATTGTGTTAAAAATATCTTAAGTGAGAAATATGTATTTTTGTTTGAAATTAATAGGGATATTTAAAACATATCTGGAATTTGATAGCAGTAGTCTGCACCCCCTAAACTGACTACGATTTGACTACTACAGACGGAAGTGATTTGCTTCATTTTGCACTTTTTTGCAAAAAATGTAGTAAATGAGAAGAAAACTACGATGCCATGAAATGCTGATAAAACCTTGCAAAATACGGCATTTCACGGCAGTTTGAGAGGAGAAAAAACAATGATTCGAGTACTTTTCGTATGTCACGGCAGTAGTTTGTTTTAATCTCTAAAGTTCTGTATATCATGGAGTTATCTGTGAGAACAACTTATATTTGTACCAGTTTTGTACCAATGAAATTGTGAAAAGAAGTGACATAACATTTAATAATCATATAGCGTATACAAAAATTGGACTGAAAAATCAGTCCTCTTTTTTTTATCCGCTATTATTCTGATAAAGTGTCGTCCATGTTTCTAAGGGCATAAACTATCATCTGATTAATCATTTCATTTCGGCTGATGCCAATGGTTGCTGATTTATTATCTATGTCTCTTAATATTTCTATTGGAATGCGTAAAGATATTACTTCTTTTTCTGGTTTGTAAGCAATGAATTTTTCCAATTTATGCACCACCTCTCTTGATAATTGTAGTTTATTTTGATATGATAATATATATTCAGAAAACGAATACTAAAACGATATTAAAATACGAATACACAGGAGGCAGTGTATGGCACTGGTAAAATGTCCAGAATGCGGAAGAGAAAATGTTTCCGATACCGCAGAAGCTTGTCCTAATTGTGGTTATGCAATAAAGAACCATTATCAAAGAGTAAGGGAAGAAGAAGCTAAACAGGCTAGATTGAAAGCAGAAAATGAAAAGAGAATTTTAGAAGAACGGCAAAAAAAGGCTACAGAAGAACAACGTCAGAGAGATGCCGTTACAAAATTGGAAATGCAGATAAAAGGCAATACAAGAACAATTCCTGTTCTGGCAATTTTAACATTGCTTTTTGCTGTCTTAACGGTTTTGAGTTGGAATTACAGTGAGAACGGTGATCTGGGGTTTGCAATACTGTTCTGTGGTTTTGCAACATTCTTTTGTGGAATAGCCTGGATTGTTACTATCTATGCAAAAAATCAAGCACGTGAAGACCTTACACTAGTAAAACAAAGCGTAGATAGTTATGAGAAGAAAGTTGAAGAACGCAAGGTCAGGGCGGCAGAGTTGGCAAAAAAACAACAGGAATTGCAAGATGCTCAGCACCCTAAATGCCCGAATTGTGGAAGTAAAAATACTAAGAGAATAACGGTTACTAATAGGGCAGTGTCAACGGCTACTTTAGGCGTAGCTTCATCCACAATAGGAAAACAGTATAAATGTAATCGGTGTAAACATATGTGGTAATATGCTTATTTTAAAGAAAGAAAAACAGGGGCGGTTAAAATCCCCTGTTTTTTGCTTCATGTGTGATTATTGTTCTGTTAAAGTATCTGAATATCAAGCATTCATTGGTATAGTCGGTAACGCAGAGAGAGGTTTGATTGATTTTGGTTATGGTTATTTTATCCATGAAAAAGTGCCGTTTAATATATTGCAGAACTTTGTATTGTTCGATTGTATCAACATGAATGTACATGCTACTTCCCTACCTGCCTGTCTTTCCGACCATTTATAACACGGCTGATTGTCATTTTGGAAACATTGAATTGTTCGGCAATATAAGCCATTGTATAACCGTCATCAAACATTTGCTTGATAGTCGCCTTGTCATTGTTGGTTAATTTGTTATTATGATTTACCGTTTGCAGTTGTTCAATAAGGTAATCTGGTAATTGCAATGCAGATATTGCCTTTTTCTGTACACCTTTCATTGTACTTCGTGCGGCTTCGGATGTAATACCAAGGTATGTTGATATAGCTTTAAAACCATATCCACTTAATCGTAAATGTAGAATCACGGATTGTTTTTGTGTAAGTGACAAACATTCTATCATCTGGTCTATATTTTGCGCTGTAGAAATATCCGCGCTATATAGTGTACCTTGTCTTCCAATACTGTGATTTAATACCGTATTTTCAACACTGTCATAGGGGGAAACCATAGCACAGCCACCTAGATCAGCATATTTGATTAAGCGTTTATATACCTGTGTTTTCTCGCCTGTTTCGCCATCCTGTGCTATTTCTTCTAAATATGTATATCCGTTCCTTGCGTCTGTGCTCATTGCTCGGCTGTTTTCTATCTCACGCCTAACAGATTTGTAAACTTCTTGTATAGGAGTGGTTTCTACAGTTTCCCAACCGTTAACGCTGTCTGCTTTTTTTATCCAGACTTTCTTCTTCAATCGACGTTCTTTGTATGGGGATTCCATAAATTCCACAATATTTCCATGTTGCTTTGTATGATTTATAAGTGTTGCAGATGCCGTGTGAACTAAGTCCATTCCGTCTCCTAGTGGGTTGCGTATTAAATATTCAAGATCACGTGAATCAGTTACTGTACCAGAGTTAACCAGTCTTAAAGTTGAATAATCTTTACATAATTCGGATTTTAAATCTGCAAGTTGCGGATTGCCTGTTTTAAGTACAGCTATTTTTAAAACGGCACAAGCTATAGAAAATGATAATTCATACAGAATATCAGTATATTCTTGCGTTGAGGTGTTCTGGCAATGTGCTTCGTACTCCTTAATCAATTCTTGAAAATTATTTGTTTGCATTAGTGTGTTCCTCCTTGTATTCCTTGATAAGTTTGTCAAGTGTTGGTCTGCTGATTCTTAATTCTTTTGCAAGTGCTACTTTGGATATTTCCCGACGTAAATAACGCTGATATCCGTTTTCAAAATTAGGAACGTTTTTTCGTTTTCCCCCTGTATATTTCCCATTCCTTTTTGCTATAGCTATTCCCTCACGTTGACGTTCCAAAAGATTGTATCTTTCAAATTCATTGATTGCGCCAATCATGGTTAGCATCAACTTCCCCGTAGGGGTGGAAGTGTCGATATTTTCTTTATTGCTGACAAGATAAATATTTTTCTGTGTAAGCTGTTCTACAATATCCAAAAGGTCTTTGGTAGAACGTGCTAACCTTGAAAAATCATGTACATGAATTGTATCTCCCTCCCGTGCAAATTCCAGAAGTTCCTGTAATTTTGGGCGGTTTGTATCTTTTGCTGAAATCTTTTCAATGAACCATTTCTCAATGGTAAATGGTTTCATTGCTTCGATTTGTCGTTGTTCGTTCTGTTCCACGGTGGAAACTCTGATATATGCAATGTTCATAGTGAAATGCTCCTTTGTAAAATTGAAATCATGACATACCATGCAGATTGTAAAAGATAGCGAAAAGCAATGTTGATTTTACAGAATTATCTGCATGGAATAATGTCAAATTACGGTGTAGTCTGTTTTATCTGCAATACTTATCTGCAAGATAGAGGGCAACTAATCCCAGTGGAGGAAAAAGTGTAGAGATAACACAGACACCAATATAAATAAAAAACTTTTCCATGGTATGTTCCTTTCTGTGTGGGGCGGTTGGTGTACCGCCCATAAGATATTAAGCAAGTATATAGTCAACAGCTTTCTCTGCTTGGCTTGAAGCTGAAATGATAAAGCGATTATCGTTCTTAAGTACGTTCAACCAATTCTGGATATATGCAACGCTGTTAGTAAAAGTTCGCTTTGTTTCAATCTCCAATGTGGAAAGTATCGTTGCACTTCCTATTTCTGCAACTAATTCTTCTTTGGAATATGTTTCACTTCCGAATGAAGCAACAGCAGTGGTTTCAAGTCTGTTCAATCTGTTCTTGTGTCCTGTACTATGTACTAGTTCATGGAATGTAGTTGAGTAGTATTCATTGATGTGTTGATACTGTTCTTTCATTGGAACGACAATTGTATCTCTGCTAGGGCTGTAGTAGGCTTCGTTACTTGCTTGTTCATTGAAGTTGATTGCTTCTCGTGTAACATAGTCAAGTATAACTTTATCGGCATCTGCAATCGGCTCTACTTCGTGGAAAGGTTCTTCTAATGGCTTTACGCCGTCCACCTGTGAAATATGGAATACGCTGACGTATCTAAGATACGGAACAGTTTTCTTTTCCAGTTCACCGTCGTTGTTTTCCTTTTCAACCTCCAATATTTTCCAGAATACGACTATCTCCGCTTTTTCTCCTTTGCGAATTTTACCGCCTAATTCAGTCCATTGTTTAAAACTGGCGTATTCCCCGTCATGTTTAAGAAGCATCTGATTTAATAAGCTGTAGGGTTTCCGGCTGATTCTGTTGAATGCTTTTGTTCTGATACCTGTCCATGGCTTATGCCATGGAATAACCCCCTGTTTTAACTGTTCGATGATTCTATTTGTTACGATCTGGTATACATTGTTTTTCATGGTATTCTCTCCTTTATCTCTTGATATGATGGAGTGAATACGATATAATCAATATAGGCATTCACTCCTTTGAGTAGTAGTGTTGTGCTTAGGTCTACACTTTGTTTTGGTCGATGGGGTGTAGACTTTTTTCTGTTCACGCAACGGTGAAACGTTTTGAGGTAACAGGTTTCAGATAGGCTTTATATACTTCTGGCATAACCTTTTTAAATTCTGTTGAATTAAATCTGTTTGAAATAACGGTTGTGTATCTGATTATATGCGTACCTGCAATAAGCTCTTCTGAATGCTGTTCATTTAATTCATGTTTGAGAGAATCTTTAATAGAATCAATTTCTGCATTGAGTTCATGGAGCATATCCTCCAGTTCTTTCAACTCGGTAATCTTTTCAATAATTTCTGCTGTTGTCATAACTTTTATTTCCTTTCTTGCTTTTGCTAAAAATTTGTTGTTTCGTTTGCTGTGACTAAACTATAGCACATTGAGCAATGTACCGTCAACTGTCAAATTGTACAATGATATTATATAAATTTTGTGAAAAAGTACATTGAGTAATATGCTTGATAAATTTGTGCAAAAATGGTAAAATACTATAGAAAATGATGAGGTGCATACACACGGGGTGGTTTTGGTTTTGTTCCGTGGAATTGATATATATTATATACAAGTCGGTACATCTCCCATGTACGAAATCCAGAAAAAAGGAGGGCGCAGAAATGGCATATAAGGATGCAAAAGACGCATACAAGTATAATAATGACTTTAATAGAGAAAAGTATGATCGTATCAGTTTAATGGTAAAAAGCGGTAAAAAGGATATTATTAAGGCAAAGGCAGCAGCCAATAATGAATCAGTAAATTCTTTCATAAACAGGGCAATAGATATGTTATTGGAAAACTCCTAATTGTTAAATTTTTGTAAACTTTTATATGTCATTGATAGTCAATATTTTATGTATTGTGTTATAGGTTCTTGAATTTTGACATATGGTCGTGTTTTTGCTATAATTAAGACATAAATTAAATATTCATATACCCGAATCGGGCATATCATAGCTTAGCTGTTAGCAAGCGTATATTTCAAAGACGTAAATCTGTAAAGGTTATACGTCCGTGAGGTGTACGCTTTTTTTGTTGGAAAAATAAGTGCGTACACATTGTACCTTGACAACCGAATATGGATATTTTGACTTATTGCATAGATGAACCTACATAAAAAATAGCAGAGAAGAGAGGAACATTTATGAGCGAAAGTTTTATTAAAACAGAAAAGATTGCTATAGATCATTTACTGGTTGAAATAACTAGAAAATGTCAATTACGGTGTGCACATTGTCTTAGGGGAGATGCACAGAACATTAATATGTCTCCTAAAATAATAGATAAATTATTGGAATCCGTTTGTGTGATAGGAACATTACTTTTTACTGGCGGTGAACCAACTATGAATTTAGAGGGGATGAGATATTTTCTGGAAAAAATGAAAGCAAATAATATTGCATTACATAAACTTCGACTTATTACCAATGGGTGTGATATTTCGGAAGAGACGTCAACCTTGATAAAGGAATATTATGATTATATTACATACAATCAAGAATATGGAAATCATAAGATTATAATTTCTATAAGTAGTGACATATATCATAGACAAAGTGGGGGCAATCCAGAAAAAGCATATGATATCTATAAAAGCGTGTTTTCGGAGTATCCTTTAGTGGAAATTGCTTTGTATGATATTAGTAGTATACCGCTTGCGATAGGAAGAGCAGAATCTCTTGAAGAAGCAAATGAAAACATTGAAGCATATATGCCGTTTAAAAAGATTGAAGTCATGAGTAAAAATTCACATCATTACTGTGTTGTGAGAAAGTATTATAGACTTGAAGATGGAATTGACGAACTTATTATGTGTCCGACATATGTATCTGTTTATGGACGTGTATTTCATGCAGAAGATTCGCAGATGGAATTTGAACAGGAAGACAATACAGGTGTTAGTCTTGAATGTGAAAATTTGATAGATGCAATCAAAGAACATAATCGAGATGCAGAGTATTGCGTGGCTTGTATGCTTGCCAAACAGCTTGTTAAAGACACTTTGCTTGACGGGGATATTATTGTCAAGTGGTTTAAGTTTATAAATAGAAAACTCAATGGATATTCCGAACGAGTACGAGCTGTGGATGTAGATAATTTTAATAATCTTGCGGAGGACGGGACTAAATATAGTATATCAGATGATGAGGCTATTGCTGTTGTAAAAGAATGGTATGATGACGTTGGAAAAGATGGAGTTTTAAGAGTCAAAAAAATAATTAATGAAGTTTTTGAAAAACATCTTTTGGGAGAAGAGGGAATATATCAACGACAAAAAGCAGAAGTAGCAGAAATGTTAGTGAATCTTGCCAAAACCGCAAATACTATAGAAGCACCACAGGCTCGCGGCTTTATAAAAATAATTGCCCAACTGGCTAATATTGTAGAACGTGGAGAAAACGAAGAGCATTTCAAAAAAGAAAAAAGATATTTTGATAAACATGGAGAAATATTTCTAAAAGAAAATGAAGAAATGGTACGTGGGCAACATCCACAGTGGTCACATAAGGATTGTGTGAGATATGCCAATAGCGAAAAATGGATTAAATACTATTCTGGAAGAGCCAGTAATGAGGACAAAATTCAGTTAATACGGCATCAAATGATACTTGAAGATATCCGAAAAAAATATAAAGCAAGTGATACCATAAATGCCATGTTGAATATTCAAGAAAAATAGAATACTAGTTTTATTTATTGCGATACAAAGAAAGGAAAAATGTAAGAAATGGGTGAATATGCAATAGTTGACACCGAAACAGGGGAAGAAGTAGGAGAAATAAACAGTGGAGATGTCATAATTTCTGTACATGAACGACAGCGCAGAGCCAGAATGAAAAAAGAGCGTGAAGAACATGAGATAAACAGGTACAGGGGCAAAGGCGAAAGATATATTTTTGTTAATACGACATTTGATTTTTCGGATTTGTCCCCGTCAACAGTTACAAAATTGATATATCTTAGTACATATGCGGCTTATGATAACCTGTTGATTTTGAATGCTAAATCTAAAAAAGAGATTAAACGGTCTGATCTACCAAAAATCTTAGGTGTTTCAAAAAGAACGAGTGAAAGATTCTGGAATAGTGTCAAGGCTTATTATATACGGGAAGATGAAGAAACCGGTAAATTGTGGTTGAACGATGAAATATTTAAGCGTGGAAAGTTGAAAAGTAAAACAGCAATAGATTATCAGCAGTTTTACTTCAACGGGGTACGTTCATTGTATAAATCTGCGAATGGGAAGAATCACAATTATTTAGGATATTTGTTTCAGTTGATTCCGTTTATTAACAGAGAATGGAATGTTGTTTGTGAGAATCCGTTTGAAGCTGATCTGGATAATGTGCAACTTGTAACGATGAAAGACTTTTGTGATTACATCGGGTACAAAGACACGTCCAGTATCAGTAAATTAAAGAAAATATATGATGATTTGGAATTTGATGTCAACGGTAAAAAGCAAAGATTTTGTGCATTAACATATACTGGACTGGATAGCGGAACAGCAAGAATTTGTATCAATCCAGAAGTTTTCTATGTAGGCTCAAATAAAGGGCGTGTTGATGTTTTGAAATTATTCTTTAAAGAATAAAAGATATATTTTCTACTCGGAAATTTTGACGCACTGGGGCGGTTTTCTAAAATGCGGTATTTACGGGGAAAATAGTATTTGAAAAAGTCAGGGAAAACTGTTGATAATGCGGTGGTTATGGGACTTTTCGACACTTTTAAAATTGCTCGGAAATTTTGACGCAGTAAAAATTGACCTAACTTACTGATACACATGTTATTAGGGGATTATGAACTGAAAATTGCTTTTCTTCTTCGGAAGATTGCCAGTGAAAACAATACGGAGGTTGCAAATGGGACAAGAGATTGCATGTGATATATGCAAGGAAAATTGTGGAATTACACACTATAAAATCCAATTCAGCGAAAGCTATCACAGCTTACAAACACCTGTAGGGGATATAAAGGTTTGTGATGATTGTGCTTTAAGAATCGGAGAATTTATCCAAAAGATGAAAGGGGAAAACATATTGTGAAGATGCGGTGCAATAAATGTGGTAAGGAAATGGATATATGGGATAGACAGGAGAATTTTTCCATCAATGGTATCTGCGGATATGGAACAAAATATGATGGTTCCAAAATCCAGTTAAATTTGTGTTGTGACTGTATGGAAGAATTGATTGATACTTGCGTAGTATCTCCTGTAATTATGGAAAGGGGGAGTGATGATTGAATCCAGATATAATATATACAACGTCTAATAACACAATTATCATATATGAAACTGTGTATGAAGATGAAGTATGCTATTGCATTGAACACGTCAAGAGCAAGCATAAGGAAATAATAAACCATGATGAAGCATTATTAAAGTCCATAATTGAAAAAATGGAAATGACAGGAGCATTGGTCTGTGACAAAAAGCGGCAAGAAAGAAGAATGTTGAAATTCAAAGAGAAGAACGGTCAAAATAGTATTTCGTTGAGAAAATATGTATATGCACATTATCATAATCTTTCTACAGATGAATTAGACTATAAGAGAATTGATCTGTTAGATTCGTCTTGCTATAGCAATAATCTAATAGATTTACGAAAGAAAAATCTGTTTGCACCACAAGAATGTGGGAAAGAATGGGTAGATGTGATATGCCGTCCTAATAATCCCAAAGAAAAATATATTATTACATATCAAAACGGACACATTAGCATACAAGATTATACGGCAGAATTGTATTCCGTATTAGCTGATAGAAGCGTATGTGTGCCTGCTCCAAATAGAGGAAGTCGGCAAAGAATACAGATTCATTACAAGCATGGACGCAAAGGCTATATGCTGATGAATTTATCGAGATTTGTATATATGTATTATCAAGATTATGGTAGTGAGGGCTTTATACGCAGGATTCCAGAAACAAGTCGGGGCATGGGAACAGGAAATGATTGCGCCCATGTAAATGCAGATAATTGGAATAATTGTGCTTGCAATTTAATGGCAATGAAGCAATCCTTAAATATACAAATGCGTGACTATATCAAAGCATTTTCTGGACGTTATTCTGCATTTCCTGTTATGGTGCGTGAAGATGGCAGAGAAATTGTTATTTTGGAGATAAGAAGTGGCAGCAGGTTCTTTTACTATAAGTGTTGCAGTTCAGAAGATTATCTTGATTTGCAGAAAGTGTTATTAGGTAAAGCGGTAATAACAACCCATGTAAAGACAAATATAGTTAATACTCGTGATCAGTTTTCGTGTCACATTCCAACACCAAAAGAAGAAGTTAGAAATGCGGATTTAGTATCAAATGATGTGATAAAGCAATTCTGGAAGTGGTGTGATAACAGGGACAGGCTTTTGAATTTGTACAATACAGTACCGTCTTTATTTACGGAATGGATAGCATGTGAAAAAAATATGAGCGTACAGATATTGCTTAATCAGATAGTCCCCGTTTTCCTTGGGGATATTGTCCGAGAAGTATAAAAGGGCGGTAATAAGGGGCTTTTCTATCATATAAGTCAAAAATATCTATTGGTTGTCAAAACGTTTTTGCTTTTTAAAATACGTGAAAAGGTACGGAAATATAGGGTTTACAGGGCATGAAAACAGAGGAAAAGTAAACACATATCACGGTAATGCTCGTGTTTACAACGGAAAATAAAAAGCAATTATGGAAAAAATATAACGATAATATTGGTAGTTATCGGCTTAACTATGGAGAAAAGAGGATTAGGATGGAAAATACAAATTGTATACCGTATTGGAATCAATACACATTGACTATTGAAGAAGCATCGGAGTATTTCCGCATTGGAGAAACGAAACTAAGGAGATTGGTGCATGATAATCCAAATGCAAAATATCTGTTGCATAACGGAAATCGTATTCAAATAAAGCGTGTTTTGTTTGAAAGGTTCATAGATTCCCTAGACGCCATTTAAAGTATGCGCAAATCATTGACAGGTTGGAGTGTGACATGGCATACTAAAACAAATGTTATGTCACATTCTTTTCGGTTTGAAAGAAAGGAATCAATATGAGCGAAAAGAGACGTGATAATAAAGGTAGACTATTAAAAACAGGAGAACATCAAGAGAAAGACGGGAGGTATTCATATCGGTACACAGATAGTATGGGAAAACGTCGCATTATAAGGAGTTGGAGATTAACCAATGCAGACACAACACCGCCAGGAAAGAAAGCAACACCCTCTCTGAGGGCGCAAGAGCAAGAATTACAGGTGCAAATATGCAAGGGTATAATTCCTACAGAGATAACGGTATGTCAGCTTGTAGAGCGTTATATAACGACTAAAACGGGCGTGACACATAACACAAAGGCTGGCTATAAAACGGTGCAGAACATACTGGAAAAAGAAGAATTCGGACATAAGCAAATTGATAAGGTTAAATTTTCAGATGCAAAGATTTTCTTGATTAAGTTACAGGAGAACGGAAGAAGCTATAGTGCAATACATTCTATACGTGGCGTGTTGCGTCCGGCTTTTCAAATGGCATTTGAAGATGAAGAAATCGGCTACAATCCATTTAATTTTGAACTGGCAAAAGTATTGATTAATGACAGTGTACAGAGAGAAGCATTGAAACCACGGGAGCAGAGATTATTTTTAAACTTTGTAAAAGAGGACAGGCATTTCAGTAAATATTATGACGGTATATCCATTCTTTTTAAGACAGGCTTGAGAATCAGTGAGTTTTGTGGTCTGACAGTGCATGATATTAATTTTGACGAGCATACATTTTCTGTCAATAATCAGTTACAGCGGACACGAGAGGGGGAATATATCATTGTTCCGACCAAAACGAGTGCAGGAAAGAGAGTTCTTCCAATGACAAAAGAAGTCGAAGAACATTTCAGAAATATAATCAAAGAACGAGAGAAGCCACGTATAGAACCAATGATAGATGGTAAAAGTGGTTTCCTATATCTGGATAAAAACGGGAATCCGTCAGTTGGATTGCATTGGGCGCACTATTTCAAGCATATATGCCAGAAGTACAACAGTATTTACAAAGTGCAGATGCCTACAGTTACACCGCATATATGCAGACATACATATTGTTCTAATATGGCTAGAAGTGGTATAAGTGCTAAGACATTGCAATATTTAATGGGGCATTCAGATATTAGTGTAACATTGAACGTGTACACGCATTTAGGCTTGGAAGATGCACAGCAAGAATTAAAACAGCTAGAAAAACGTGCAAATTCGCAGACTTCAAAAGTTGTCAATTTTTAAAAGCACATTATTTATGCCATGAGAAAGTGGAAAATATTATGATGTTCCAAATTCAAGAAAAATGTACCAATTTTTGTACCAAACGCCATGGAAAATATAAGGAATTGTGAAAAGATATAAGAAAAAGAGAATTTTGATATAAGCTGACAAATACAGTAAAAACAAGGATTTGACAAGAGATAAGGAGTTATAAGAACAATGATAAAAATACTATTTGTATGCCACGGCAATATCTGTCGTTCTCCAATGGCAGAATTTATATTTAAGGACATGGTCAATAACCGTGGGGTTAGTGACCAGTTCTACATCGCCTCTGCAGCGACGAGTACAGAGGAAATCTGGAATGGAATCGGTAACCCGGTATATCCACCGGCGAAGCGTGAACTGGCGAAACATGGGATTACATGTGAAGGGAAAAGGGCAGTACAGCTTAAAAAATCAGATTATAATAAATATGATTATCTGATTGGAATGGAAGAGCGAAACAGAAGAAATATGCTTCGGATTCTTGGCAAAGACGCGAAAAATAAGGTAAGCCTTCTGCTGGATTATGCGGACGAACACGGGGATATCGCAGATCCATGGTACACAGGAAATTTTGACATTACATATCGCGACGTAGTCAGGGGATGCGAGGGCTTTCTGACATATCTGGAAGGCAAAGGGCAGATTATTATGAATTAAACTGACCTGATCTGAATTTTATTCTAAAGTATTTTATAATAAGAAATGTTATAAAAACAATTGTCGATATCCACGAATTTTGTCGAACGAATTTTCTTTACAGAAACAATATTATGCGGTATCCTCTAGATACAGCAACTCTTGAAGGGAGCATCTGCTTCCTTCTTTTTTTCAAATCTATTTAAGTCATGGGCAGATCGCCCGAATAATTCAGGAAAGATGAGGAATTGAATATGGAAAACGGTTACGAAAACTTCGTGGACACTTTGAGACAGAGTCTTCTTAAGGAAACTTCTTATGAAGAAGAAATGATCTGTTATAAGAAGGCTGAGGAATATCCTCCGACTTCGGGTGACAGACTGCTTTTGAAAAATAGACAGAAGGAAGGCGTTTATGAAGTCTGTGCACTTTATGTGCGAGATCTGTATGATGAATTTCAAAATGGATGGAGCATGGAGAATATCATACAGGAAATTATGAAAAGATTAGATACGCTTGCTCGTTCCGAGTGTTTTGAGAAAAGTAAAAATCTGGACAGTTACGAAAAGGTAAAGGGAGATCTGTTTATCCGCCTGATGAATGTGGTTAAATATCGAGATGAACTGAAGAATGCAATTTTTCGAACCGTTGGGGATATTGCACTGGTATTATATGCCCGGATGGGAGAACTGGATGGATGCAGTACCAGCATTAAAATAAAAAAACATATGTTACAGAAATGGGAGCAGGATGAACAGTCAGTGTTTAATGAGGCACTTTTGAATACGTATTTTATTTCGCCACCAAGAATTTATTGCTGGGAGAAACTTCTATATAATTTGGATTATGAAGGCGAGAATTTTATGAATCTGCTGTTTGATATGTCTTTGAAGAAAGATGCAATAGGAAATTGTCTGAGTACATCTGTCCGGACCAATGGAGCAGTGGCTGTTTTTTTACCCGGAGTTGCGCAGCGATTGGGGAAACTTATTGGTGGCAGTTTTTATATGGTGTTTACAAGTATTCATGAAGTAATGATACACAGCGAAGATAGTGCAGATCCAAGAAAGCTAAAAGAGGTTCTGGCAGAGACTGTAGAGGAAACGACACCGGAAGAAGATTTTCTTACCTATTATGTGTACCATTACAATGCGGAAACTGGTCAGTTCAGCTATTATTGAAGCAATCTGATTATCCCGTATGCTTTTTATCAGTGTGTGCATATACTAATTAAAAAGCAGTCAGGAGATACAAAATTGGCTTATAAAATTGTTTTGGATGCGGGACATGGCGGAACGGATCCAGGTGCTGTATATAATGGAAGAAATGAAAAAGATGATAATCTTGCACTTGCACAAGCGGTAGGAAAAATCCTTGAAGACAATGGTGTGGATGTGGTATATACTAGAACAGAAGATATTTACCAGACGCCATTTGAGAAGGCAAGAATCGCAAATCAGTCAGGTGCAGATTATTTTATCTCTTTTCATCGGAATAGCAGCCCTGAAGATAATCAATATCAGGGCGTAGAAGTTCTGGTATATGACAAAAGTGGAATTAAGTATCAGATGGCACAAAATATTGTTGGAGCACTGGGGGAACTTGGATTCAGAGAAATAGGAGTAAAAGAACGTCCGGGACTGGTCGTTCTGCGAAGAACCAGAATGCCTGCTCTTCTCATTGAAACCGGATTTATAAACTCAGATGCGGATAATGCATTATATGATGAGAAAAAAGATGAAATAGCACAGGCGATTGCAGGCGCAATTCTAGGAACGTTATCGGAAGAAACGATAGAAGCTCCTTTGTATTATCGGGTACAGACCGGCGCATTTCGGAACAGAGAGAATGCAGACCGTATGCTTTATCAATTGACAGATCAGGGATATCCGGCATTTCTGTTGAATGAAAATGATTTATATAAAGTACAGGTTGGTGCATTTCAGCAGATCGGAAATGCAATAAATATGGAACAACGCCTCAGAGATGCAGGATATAGTACGGTCATTGTAACAAAATAAACCAAAAGAGAAGGTATCGAATATGTACGAAGAGTTCATAAAAGAAACAAGTAAGTTCATTTTTGCAGAAAATAAGCCAGAGAAAGCGGATATTATTTTTGTACCCGGCAATGGTTATTCACAGATGGCAGAGAGAGCGGCACAGCTGTATGCGAAAAAATATGCTCCATTTGTACTGCCGAGTGGAAAATACAGTATTTCTGCAGGCAGATTTGGCGGAGTACTGACTGGTCAGAAACGGTACAATGGAGAGTATCAGACGGAATGGGAATTTTTAAAGGATGTACTGATGAAGAATGGTGTGCCGGCGGATGCTGTTCTGAAGGAAGATCAGGCGACATTTACCTGGGAAAATGCAAAGTTTTCCAGAAAAGTTACAGATCAGGCTGGTATTAATATAAGGAAGGCAATTATTTGTTGCAAAAATTATCATGCTAGAAGAGCCTTAATGTATTATCAGAGGGCATATCCGGACACTGAGTTTCGGGTATGCCCATGTTGTGTTGATGGCATTACCAGAGATAATTGGATAGAGTCTGAGAGAGGAATAAAAGAAGTTCTTGCAGAAGTAAACAGAATAGTCACTCAATTCTCACTAATGATGTAATCTTGTTAAATATAAAAAAAATAATTTGGGGGTGTCGAAAAAAGTAGAACTGTGATATAATGCTTGTGTCGTAAAATAAAATATTGTGTTACAAATTAGTTACGAAAAGATAAAAGTTTCATATACGACAAAATAGATATTTTTATATTACAGTACTTAAATTCGAATTATATATGATATAGAAACAAGTTACATTTTTTATTTAAAGATTACGTAAATTAGATGGAACTGCCGGCATATAATGGCTTTGTCTGGCAGTAATGAATATAGATTGAGGTGTGAGGATTATGATGAAAAAGAGGAAGAATGTGCAGTTTATTGCTGCTGCAGCACTTACCGCAGCACTTGTAACAAGTCAGTTTTCATTTGCAACAGTAATGGGAGACGATACATCGACCGTACAGGTCAGCAGTCTGATCCCGAATAATGTTACGATTGATCAGCCAGTTCCTCTTTCAGATATTTCACTTCCGAAGAGTGATTATGGAACACTTTCCTGGGCAGATGGGTCTTGCGTACCGTCAGCGAGAGTGCAGACTTATGATGTTGTATTTCGCCCGTATAATGCTGCTGATCTGGCGAAGATTTCCGGCTGGGATGGGCAGTCAGATGCAATTTACAGCAGTGTGACAGTTGTTGTAAGCAGTATCAGTAAGGATTCAGATTATGAGGAGACTCAGACAGAGCAGAAAACTGCAGATACTGAGAATATTGCACAAAACACAGAAGAAAATACAGAAGAAAACACAGAGGCCAGCACGACAGATAATACTGAAGAAAATACGGAAACTACTGTTCCGGAAGTGACTCCGGAAGTAACGGAAAACCCGGAAAATACCGAGAACACAGCAGACTCTGAGTCCACGGAGGACAAGAATAACGCAGATACAGACAGCACAGAAGTGACGGAAACACCGGATAATGATAATACAGACAATATTATTACTGAGAATACGGAAGTACCGGCTGTAACAGTAACTCCGTCAGAAGATAAAGATACACCAGAGGCCGTTGAGACACCGGGACCTGCAGATATCGCAGAAATTACTGAGACACCATCAGTGACAGATACACCGGAACCTACAGTGACTCCGGAGGCTGATAAAGACAATATTTTTGATGGAACAGAGAAAGATATCACAGCAGATGACCGAGCTCAGTCGGTTGAGGAGGACACAGAGCCGTCTGATGAAGAAAAAGCACAGATAGCAGAAAAAAATCACACATGCAATGGCATTTCTGTATCAGGGATCAATCTTCCATGGTACGTACAGTTCAGGGTTGCAAGTGGTGAAAATTATGAATTTACCAATGAAGCAGAAGCAAATGTATTCAAATCTTATGAATTTGAATTATGTGATCTGAGAAACAATACTGAGTATGAGATCCCAGATGGTGAATATCTGAGTGTGACAGTTCCTGTTAAGGCCGGATATGATTATACAATTGAGCATCTTCTGGACAGTGGTGCTATGGAAACAATCGTGCCAAGTGTTGAGGGCAGTACAATGGTATTCAGTACACATTCTTTCAGCCCGTTTGGAATTGCAGGAAGCAAGGCACTTGTAGGAGAAGAAATTGAAGATGGAAGTTATTCTTCAGGTACAACTTCTACCGCGACAACGACTCCGCAGGCAACAGCCGCAGCTTCTACAAATACAGGCAGTACATCTGGCACTACTGCAAATAATGCAAGTAATACAGCATCCACTTCTGCGAATAATACATCTGTTCAGGCATCCACATCTGAAAATCAGAACAGTACTTCTGACTCTGCTGACCAGAGTGAAGCAGACAGTAAGGGAAATTCTGTAGGAGCAGTTGAGACTGGAGATAATACTCCGATCCTTCCGTTTGTGATCATTGGCATCGCAGCTGCGGTAATTGTAGCAGTACTCGTTTATCTTAAGAAGAAAAAATAATATTTTGCATAGCATTTTGCACATATGAAGCAAAGCTCTTCCATATATTTCAATATGGGAGGGCTTTTTTATGAAGGTAAAGGCAATTTTGAGATCATTGTTTCTGGCATATCTTCTGTCGGGTGTCTGCCTGCTCTTGCTGGCATTACTGGTATTCAAACTTGACATAGGGAAAGGGCCGGTTACGGTAGGAATTTTAGTGATTTATGTGCTGTCCTGCCTGGCAGGAGGATTTTTGGCAGGAAAGATACTTCGTCAGGATAAATATCGGTGGGGATTTCTGGTAGGCTTATGTTATTTTGTGTTACTTGCAGCTGTTTCTTTTGCAGTACAGAGAAAGTGGGATATGAGCTTCCAACATCTGGTGACTACATTTTTTATGTGTCTTGGAGGAGGAACCCTTGGAGGGATGCTTTCCTGATAAAAAAATGCTTTTAATTAGGCTGATTTTATGCTATACTATGCCCAGATAATTATACATAAGGAGGGATATATAATGGAACATATCAAAACATTAAATACAAAGAACCTGCAGAACACAGTGAAAAAAGGTGGATGCGGTGAATGTCAGACATCTTGCCAGTCAGCATGCAAAACTTCCTGTACTGTAGGAAATCAGAGCTGCGAGAACAAATAAGCAGGTTCAGAACATTCAGTAAGCAGCGGAGTGAAATCCGCTGCTTATTCTTATGAACAAAAAGTTACAGGAAAGGATTTTCAGAAAGATGAGTCTGATTCATAGATATCAGAGCAATGGCTATAACATTGTTCTGGATATTAACAGTGGATGTATTCATCTGGTAGACCTTGTAACATACGAAGTTCTTCCTTTTATGGAAGAGGGACTTTCAGAGCAGGAGATTGTTGACAAATTAAAAGATCAGTATCCTGAGGCTGATATCCGTACTTCTGTTTCCGAGTGTGAGAAACTGAAAGAACAGGGTATGCTGTTTACCAGAGATATATACGAAAACATTATTGATGAATTTACAGAGAATCGACAGACAGTAGTAAAGGCTTTGTGCCTGCACATTGCCCATGATTGTAATCTGGCCTGTCGATACTGTTTTGCCGAAGAGGGAGAATATCATGGAAGAAGAGCACTGATGTCTTTTGAAGTGGGTAAGAAAGCTCTTGATTTCCTGATCGCCAATTCCGGATCCAGAAAGAACCTGGAAGTGGATTTCTTCGGAGGAGAGCCTCTGATGAACTGGCAGGTTGTCAAAGACCTGGTGGCATACGGAAGAGAGCAGGAGAAACTCCATAATAAAAAATTCCGTTTTACACTGACAACGAACGGTGTTCTTCTCAATGATGAAGTTATGGAGTTCTGTAATAAAGAAATGGGAAATGTTGTTCTCAGTGTGGACGGACGTAAAGAAGTTCATGATTATATGAGACCTTTCCGCAAAGGAGCTGGAAGTTATGATCTGATCATTCCGAAATTCCAGAAATTTGCGGAATCCAGAAATCAGGACAAGTATTATGTGCGTGGTACATTTACACATCATAATCTCGATTTTTCAAAAGATGTTCTGCACCTTGCAGATCTTGGTTTCAAACAGATTTCTGTTGAACCGGTAGTTGCAGCTGATACAGAGGAATATGCAATCAGAGAAGAGGATATTCCTCAGATCATGGAAGAATACGATGCACTGGCAAAAGAAATGATCGCCAGAGAAAAAGCCGGAAAAGGTTTCAACTTCTTCCACTTTATGATTGACCTGACCGGTGGACCTTGTGTCTACAAACGTCTCTCAGGATGTGGTTCAGGAACCGAGTATCTTGCAGTAACTCCTTGGGGTGATTTTTATCCGTGTCATCAGTTTGTTGGTGAAGAGCAGTTCCTTATGGGAAATGTGGATGAGGGAATCACACATCCGGAGATCCGTGATAAGTTTGGTAAATGTAATGTTTACACAAAAGAAGCTTGTAAAGACTGCTTCGCAAGATTTTACTGCAGTGGTGGCTGTGCTGCCAATGCTTATCATTTTCAGAAAGATATAAATGGCAATTATGGTATCGGATGCGAACTTCAGCGTAAGAGAGTGGAGTGCGCAATCATGATAAAGGCCGCATTAGCGGAATAAAATAATGCAAGAAGGGAAAGAACAATGAAGAAAAGCAAAGGAATTGTTGTGCTGCTTCTGACCGCCATTATCACAGTCTTTCTGTGTTACACGGCCGGGATTGGCCTCGGACCAACAGGTACCGGTTCTGCAAAAAACATTAAGACCGGCCTGGACCTGTCTGGTGGTGTAAGTATCACCTATCAGGCAAAAGACAGCAACCCAAGTGCAGAAGACATGTCAGATACTGTTTATAAACTCCAGAAGCGTGTTGAACAGTACAGTACAGAAGCACAGGTGTACAAAGAAGGAAGCGACCGTATCGCTGTAGAGATTCCTGGTGTTACAGATGCAGATGCGATTCTGAACGACCTTGGAAAACCGGGTTCTCTGTGTTTTATCACAATGACAGATGATGACGGTAATGCAAACTTCTCCAGTACAGGAAGCGGTTATGTACTGGCAAGAAGTCTGGACGAGATTCGTGAATCCGGATCCGTCGTTCTGGAAGGTACAGATGTAAAAGATGCCCAGGGTGGTGCATTCCAGTCTGACAAAAACAGCTCCAGAGAGTATGCAGTCAGCCTGACACTTACAGATGAAGGTAAGACAAAATTTGCAGATGCTACAGAAGCAAACGTAGGAAAACAGATTGCGATCGTTTATGACAATCAGATTTTAAGCGCACCGAAGGTAAACGAAGCAATCACAGGTGGACAGGCACAGATCACTGGTATGTCCAGTGTGGAAGAAGCACAGAATCTTGCTTCCTATATCCGTATCGGTTCTCTGAGCATCGAACTGGAAGAACTTCGTTCCAGCGTAGTTGCTGCACAGCTTGGTGAAGAAGCAATCTCCACCAGTGTTATGGCTGGTCTGATCGGTCTTGTTATTGTAATCATCTTCATGATTATTATGTATCGTCTGCCGGGTGTTGTTGCCGGTGTGGCACTGATCCTGTATACAGCGATCGTACTCATTACATTGAATGCATTTGACATCACACTGACTCTTCCGGGTATCGCAGGTATCATTCTTGGTATTGGTATGGCGGTTGATGCGAACGTTATCATTTACGCACGTATTCAGGAAGAAATCGCAGCCGGAAACTCTGTAAGAGCTTCTATTAAATCCGGTTTCTCAAAAGCGTTCAGCGCAATCTTCGATGGAAACATCACAACCCTGATCGCATCTCTCGTGCTGATGTGGCTTGGTTCCGGTACTGTTAAGGGCTTTGCTTATACACTGGCTCTTGGTATCGTAGTTTCCATGTTTACAGCTCTGGTTGTATCACGTTTTGTTATGAATGCTCTTTATGCAGTAGGATTCCATGATGAGAAATTCTACGGTCGTGCAAAACAGCGTAAAGTATTCAATGTTGTTGGAAAACGAAAAGTATTTTTCATTATTTCCATCATTCTGATCTTAAGTGGTCCGGTTGCAATGGCAATCCATCACAACGTAGATGGAACAGCTCTGAACTATGCACTTGACTTCTCAGGTGGTACTGCAACAACTGTAACATTCAACGAAGACATGGATATCAAGCAGATTGACTCTGAAGTAACTCCTGTCGTTGAGGAAGTTACAGGTGATAAGAATGTACAGCCGACTAAAGTTGTAGGAACAAATCAGGTAGTTATCAAGACGCGTACGCTTTCTCAGGAAGAACGTGAGAAACTGGATAATGCACTTGTTGAGAAATTTAATGTAGATGATTCTCTGATCACAACAGAAAGTATTTCTTCTACAGTAAGTTCCGAGATGAGAAGAGATGCAGTTGTTGCCGTGATTGTGGCTACACTCTGCATGCTTGCTTACATCTGGTTCCGTTTCAAAGATATCCGTTTCGCAAGTAGTGCAGTACTTGCCCTGCTGCATGACGTACTGGTTGTATTTGCATTCTATGGAATTTCCAGAATTTCCGTAGGTAATACCTTCATTGCCTGCATGCTTACCATCGTAGGTTATTCCATCAACGCAACGATCGTTATTTTCGACCGTATTCGTGAGAATACGAAGGGAAGCAGATCAAACCTTGAAGAGATCGTTAATGAAAGTATCACACAGACACTTACAAGAAGTATGTACACTTCTTTCACAACTTTCGTAATGGTAGCTGTTTTGTACATCATGGGTGTATCTTCTATACGTGAGTTCGCAGCTCCTCTGATGGTAGGTGTTATCTGTGGAGCTTATTCTTCTGTATGCATCACAGGTGCTCTGTGGCTGGTAATGAAACGCTATTATAAGAAACCTGTTGCACAGGCTGTAGCAGCAAAGAATACTGCAGCTCCTGCAAAACAGAATAATAACAGCCAGGATACAAAATCCGGAAAGAAAAATTCAGATCAGCCGAAAAAGAAAAACCGCAAGAGAGTAGCAGAACGTCTGGCGGCACAGGAAGCAGCGGCAAAAGAAAATGCTTCCAAAGATGAAAATAAGGATGCATAATCCGAAACATAAAAAGTAACAATTAAGTTGCTGTGAACGGAGTGAACAGTAACACATCTCAGATCCCGGGACAGACTGCTGCCCCGGGATTTGTGTTTTAATAATGGATAGGTTGATAAACAGAGAGGATCATTATGGAAAAGTGGATGGTATATAATAAGAAAGCAGATTTTCAAAAAATAGGCAGTGAATTTGGAATTGATCCTGTGATAGCGAGATTGATACGAAACCGTGATATACAGGATATGAAAGAGATTCGTTCCTATTTATATGGAACACTTGCGGAAATTCCATCCCCATGGAAGATGAAGGATATGGAACGTGCAGTGCAGATCCTTCAGAAAAAAATTACGCAGAAAAAAAAGATCCGAATCATCGGAGATTATGATATAGATGGCGTGACAGCTACCTGCATTTTGTTGAAAGGTCTGAAACGACTTAATGCAAATGTGGATACTTACATTCCGGACAGAGTAAAAGACGGATATGGAATGCATGAGCAGCTGATCGATAAAGCACTGGAAGATGGAATTGATACGATACTGACCTGCGATAATGGGATTGCAGCTGCGGCTGAAATAGAATACGCAAAAAAAGAAGGACTCACTGTGATCGTTACGGATCATCATGATATTCCTTTCCGCGATACAGAGGATGGAAGAATCTGGATCATTCCGAAAGCAGATGCAGTGGTGAATCCGAAACAGAATGACTGTCTGTATCCGAATAAAAATATCTGCGGGGCGGTGGTTGCGTGGAAACTGATCTGGGCGTTATATGAAAGATTGGGGATTGACAGTGATGAGATATGGGATTTTCTTGAATTGGCAGCAATTGCAACAGTAGGTGATGTCATGGATCTGCAGGGAGAGAACAGGATCATTGTAAAGGAAGGACTGAAAAAACTTTCTTCTACTTCTTTTGAAGGGCTGAAAGCACTGATTTGTGTGAATAATCTTGAAGGTGCAGAGATTACGGCATATCATGTAGGGTTTGTTATTGGCCCATGTATCAATGCAAGCGGACGGCTTGATACAGCAGCAAGATCTCTGGAACTGCTTCTTGCGGATAATATGGAAGATGCAATGAAGCTTGCGGATGATCTATATGATCTGAATCAGAGCAGAAAAGCCATGACAGAGCAAGGAAAAGAACAGGCGATCCAGAGCATTGAGGAAAATAATCTCGGTAAGGACCGAGTGTTGGTAGTGTATCTTCCAGACTGTCATGAGAGCCTTGCTGGTATTATTGCAGGACGGATCCGTGAAGCATATAATAAGCCGGTGTTCGTACTGACGAAAGGAGCTGACGGAGTAAAGGGAAGCGGGCGGTCGATCGAGGCATATTCTATGTATGAGGAACTGGTGAAATGCAGTGATCTGCTCACGCAGTTTGGCGGTCATCCGATGGCAGCCGGACTTTCAATGGAGGAAAAAAATGTAGAACTTTTCCGCAGACGTCTGAATGATAACTGTACCCTTACAGAACAGGATCTGATTCCCAAAATTATGATCGATGTGCCAATGCCGATTTCCTATCTTTCCAAAAAACTGACAGAACAGTTAAAGGTGCTGGAACCATTTGGTAAAGGGAACTCGAAACCTTTGTTTGCACAGAAAAATCTTCGGGCAGTGGGGATTCGTGTTTTGGGCAGAAACAGGAATGTGGCAAAGATGCTTCTTATAGATGAAAATGGAATAAAGATGGATGCAGTATATTTTGGAGAAGCACAGGAATTCGTGGATTTTGTACAGGCGCATGATACCATATCTGTTACATATTATCCTGAAATTAATGTTTTTCAGGGAAGAGAAAACCTGCAGGTGGTCATAAAGAATTATTGTTGATTTTGGCACTGAAATAAGGGAAAATATGGAAAAGAAACAACAGTAGCGAGTTGGACATCTGGAAAAGAGTCACATAAGGTGCAGTGAAACCGGGAACTTATATCAGATGTGAAATGCCCCCACCTCTGTAGGTGCCGAGCAACAAATCAGTATCAGTGGTGGGAGTCAATCCCCCATCTGATATAGCCTCCGGCAGGATTGCAGAGATGCGCAGAAGAAGTATGTCATGCATTGCATGACGCTCTTCCATTCGTGATTATTCTTCTGGCAGCAATCGTAGCAATTGTAGTTTTTGTAAAAAAACGTTTCGGAGGCAAAAAGAACTGATATATGATCAGAAAAAAATAAGCAATAAAAAAATCCGTTTCAGGTGATAAGCCTGAGACGGATTTTTTATGTGAGGAAGCTTCCAAAAGAAAAAATCATCCAAGTCTTCTGCGGAGCATTTCCGGATTCATTGCGTAGTTGATGGCAGTTTCTTTTGTGATGCGTCCATTTTTGTACAATTCAAAAAGGCTTTGATCCATGGAGCGCATCTGTCCGGGACTGGAAGAAATGACACCGTCGATCTGATGAATTTTATTATCACGGATCATATTCCGGATAGCAGGAGTAAGACGCATGATCTCAAAAACCGGAATATTTTTGCCGTTGACATCCGGAACCAGTTGTTGAGAAATGACAGCCTGAAGTACCATGGAAAGCTGCATGATGATTTGATGCTGCTGGGATGGTTCAAAAACATCTATGATACGGTTGAGCGAATTTGCGGCTCCGAGTGTGTGCAGACTGGAAAGGATGAGATGACCGGTTTCGGCAGCTGTCATGGCAGTCTGAATGGTCTCGTGATCACGCATTTCGCCAAGAAGAATGACATCCGGGCTCTGGCGAAGGGTAGCACGCAGGGAAGTAATATAATTTTCCGTATCAGTGCATATCTCACGCTGGCTTACGATACAACGATCGTGTCGATGCAGGTATTCCAGAGGATCTTCCAGCGTAATGATATGCCCTTCGCGAGAATGGTTGATTCGATCTATAAGGCAGGCCATGGTTGTGGATTTTCCGCTTCCGGCAGATCCGGTTACAAGAACCATGCCTTTTGTCAGATCAGCAATACTCATGACATCCTCGGGAATAGAAAGCTCGGCGGGATCCGGCAGCTGGAAAGCGATAACACGTATGACTGCTGCCAGAGAACCACGCTGTTTGTAAGCATTGATACGAAAACGTGACAGACCTGGAATAGAAAAGGAAAAGTCATCGTCACCGGTATTGTGCAGTCGTGAGATATCACGGTTATTCGCCATCTGATAAATTGCTTCGAGAATTTCACTGGTCTGTTCCGGCATCAGACGGTCACCATAGGTGGAAAGACGTCCATCGGTTTTTATAGAAAGTGGACGTCCTGCAATAATAAAAATATCTGAAGCGTGCAGATCTGCTGCCTTAGAGAGAAATTCCAGAGTTTGTTCTTTATTCATGAGTGCCTCCTTTATAAACAGACTGACTGGTGTCCGGAGTCCAGGAAGCCGTGGTGTCTGTTTTCCATTGTAATATTTGTATCAGAGAATCCCCGGATTTCTCCGGGTATAAAACCTTCAGGCAGACAGTGAGCTGCTGAGTGTCAGAGAGTGATTCGGCGAAAAGCAATGTCTGCTTTTCCTCGTCAAAAGTAAGCTCAGAATGATCCTTGCAGAATTGTCCGACAAGGGCAAGATAATTCTTCTGATCGGTGGCCTGCCGGTAGGCATCTGTGAGTTCTGTCTGAATCTCATTGATAACTGTGGAAGCCTGACTGCAGGCATTATAATAATCTTCTGTCTGTTGCATGGAATTACGGGCGGTGCTTAATTCTGAACGGGAATTTCCGAGTGTCAGCAAAGAAAGCACTGCAAGACAAAGCACGGAAAAGATCAGAAACAGAGAGGGAATTCCCGTGGCAGTAAAAAAGCTGTTATGGTCTTTCATGAGCTGGCCTCCTTGTCTGAATTTTCAATAATAGGAAAAACCAGATCAATCGTGTAAATCTGTATATCATTTGTGGCGTGATAGAAAGTAAGGGTTCCCTGTCTGGGGTTCGCTGTTTCGTGTAATGTAAGTTCCATTTTATAGAAAGCCTGTGAATCGGAACAGAGTTGCCAGGAACTGTCACAGTACCATTCGATGAGATTGTCCTGAATCTGTCCATCAGGAAACAGTGAGACAAAGCTTTTTGCGGTTCCGTCACTGTCTTCCAGAATTTCACCGACGGAAGTTGTGAGCGTTTGTATATGACGCCATTCCTGAGCCTGTATATGATTGTTTTTTGCAGCAGCAAAGATACGGATACAGGCAGCACTGGAAAGTGCCAGAAAAAGCAGAACAAAGATCATTTCCATTAAAAAGAGACTTGTTTTTGAATGTGCGGATATTTTTTTCATGATGCCTCCTTGGAAACGGAATTCTGATGGAGATAAAAAGTTTCTTTGTTTCCTTCAGAATCTTTTAATTCAAAAGAATAAAAACCAGGTCTGCTTTCAGAGATCTGAAAGTCAGAAAGTTGAGCAATCGTTGTTCCGGCAGATGCATTGGCAGAAGAACTGTCTGAAGTAAAGAGTTCTTTCAGATTACCCTGATCAAGATAAATATAAGTGATGTAATCCTGATCATTCAGTGTATCACGAAAACAAAGGGCAGAAAGATTATCCAGTTTGCCGGTGAAAATTCCATTTACTGTGTCATGCTGTCTGAACTTGGTTGTAAGATAGGAAACAGCAGTACCGAGAGTATTTTCTGCATTTGTATTTTTTACAGTCTGCTGATAAATGCGTGCTGAAAAAAGCAGCATGAGCAGAAGAAAAAGAACAAAAATGCCAAAAAGCAGAAGAGAAGCCAGTTCAGCAACTGGATGTCTGGTGATAAGCCTTTTTTTCATTTGGCAGCCCCCTTTCCATGTCCGGCAGTATCGGACAGCAGAATTACACTTATATAAGGAAGCAGGTTGGAACCGTTTGGGGTATATTCGACAACAAAACGAGAGCGGTCATAAGTTATGTGGTAATCATTCAGAATCTGTTCCAGACTTTCTGGATATTGACCATTCATGGCATATGACCGGATAGCACCATTTTCCAGTGCCTGTTCCAGTGCCTGTTGTTCTTTGTGAAGGGTTTCATCGGATGCAAAGCTGACACTGATGAAAAAAATGCTGCTGATCAGAATGAGAAAGTATAAAGGTAGTAACAGACTGAATCTGCGTAAAAATTTTTTTCTGTGGCTGTCAAAGAGTTCCATTTATAGCTCACCTCACAATGCAATATCAGAGAGAATACCCAGAAGCGGCATCATTACAGAAAGCAGAACGAGACCGACAAGCAGGGACAGGATGATGACAATCGTTGGCTCAACGATGGAGATTGCTTCCGAAATCAGATCAACTGCTTTTTCACGATATTTTACGGAAAGCTGATTAAGTGCCTCATCTGCCGAACCAGATTGAAAACCAACAGAAATCAGTCTTCCCTCCATACCGGTAAAAAGTTTGGAATCTGTCAGTGCCTGATAAAACGGAGTGCCTTCTTCCAGTAAATGACCTGTTTCTTCCAGTCGCTTCAAAATCAGAGGATGTGAAACCATTTCAGCAGACAGCTCAAGACTTGTGTCTGGAGTGAGACCGCTTTTCAGCCCGAGAGAAAGTCCCTGTGCAAGACGCCCGTAATCGGCAGCCAGTGGGATATCGCGAAAGACTGGTAAGTGGTAGGCTGCGTTTCTCAGATAAATGTGTCCTTTTTCGCTCAGACTGAGAAAAAGAATCAGACCAACCAAGAGAACTACCAATATCAGGAAAATACCGGAATAATTGCTGAGAATACTTCCGGCTTTCAGTAATCCAAGAGAAAGTGTGTTCATTTCCATCCCCATCTGCTGAAAGACCTGCTGAAATACAGGAAGTACTTTTACAAGAAGAACGACGATAACGATTCCCATCATTCCAAGCATGATCAGGGGATAGGTAACTGCACTTCGAATCTGTTCGGAAACTTCCTGCTCCTGTTCATAGTGCTGAGCCAGGCTGTTCAGAATTTCATCCAGACATCCTGTTTCTTCACCGGTCTTTATATAAGAAACAGAAGAATGGGGAAATCTTCCGGAAGTTTCCATTGCCTGTGTAAGACTTCCGGTTTCTTCCATGGAAGTGAGCAGCGCGGTGATGATTTCACGGTCTGTATCCGTCTGACTTTCATCCTGAAGAATCGCCAAGCCTTCTGTTACAGAAATGCCTGAATGAATCAGCATTCCAAGCTGTCCGAAAAAGTTACTGAGCTCCCGGGCTGTTAATGTGTATTTCATAAAAAATCTCCTTTGCCATTAACGTGTGAATTGTACAGTGTAATTGCTTTCGTCTCCAATGTAATCCTGAATAGCTTCTTTGTCATCACTGTTAGAATCAAAGGTAGGATCCATAAGTGTCCAGGTATCTCCTTTAAAGGATACTGCCTGATTGACCCAGCCTTTGGAGCGTATATATACATCGATCCAGGCATGCTTGATATCTCCGGCATAACCAATCTGAAGTTTGCATGGAATATCACAGCTTCGGAGCATGGCCGTGGTGAGCGCGGCATAATCAAAACAGATGCCGGTGCCTGTTTTCAGGGTTTCATCGACATCGGGAAGATATCCGGTGGTCACAGTATCTGCTTTTTCATAATCATAAGTCAGATTTGACACAACATAATCGTAAATCTGCTGCAATGCATCTACATCAACGGTGTCCTCATCGATCAGGGAGAGCGCAAGCTGGCTGGCTTTGCTGTCCGGTGTAAAGTTTACATATTGATTTGGATAGAGAAAAGGCAGAAAATCATTTTCAAGCTGTACGGTAACTGTTTCGCTGTAAAGAGCTGCATACTGGTCACCCTGTACCTGTTGGTAACCGGTAATTGTGTAATCACCGCTGCCTTCTGTAAAAGTGACGGTTGCGGATTCTCCGGGTGCAATAAAATAAGAATAAAGTACACCAGAAGGAGAAATGATCTGCAAACTGCATGTCAGGTCAGAAGAATCGGACTGGGCAATAAAGTAGCCCTGGCTGATATTGGATACATCCAGTATCATAGGCGATGAGCCAAGAGTTTCTTTTCCGGTGGCTTCAGGAACAAGAACCTGGAGCGGGGAATAGACAGGGGGTTCATCTTTCTTTTGCGAAGAAGATCCGCAGCCTGAAATAAATATTAACAGAAAAGGCAGACACAATATCATGGCAAGGAGTCGTAAGCGAATGAATCGGTTCATGTGACTGCTCCTTGATAATATGAAATATTTACTTGTGTTTGTTTTGAATTAAGTATAGCAGAGTAGATGTTTACAGGCAATATTCCTTAAGAGGTTTTTGATTTTTTGAATTATTACAGAAATGTGAAATATACAGGAAAAAATGTTGACATTCACTGAAAAAAAACTATACTTACAGCATAAAGGCAAACCTGCTGAAAGGCAGGGACGCAAAGCCACGGGTCTAAGGTCGTGAGACTAAGGCAGCCGGTTGCCGCATTAAATTTCGATTGAGATTTCACCTGTTTTAAGAGATTTGATAACTGTTATATCTTGTTATTAAATTCTCTGCCAACCCTTGAAAACACTGGATTTATCGCAGATGAGCTTTCCCTTATTCTTTCCCTTGTGTTATATCGTCCCATCAGTGTTTACGAATTCTGATAAGGGCAAATACAAGGGCAAGAAAATCATATAAAACAGTATAACACAAAATAAAAGTGACATGGTGAACTGATTGAAATGCTTCTGATTTTTGTATCTGATGATTGATTGAATGATAAGGAGATAGGATACGATGAGAACGATATTTGCAGAATACAATCCACACAGAAACAGTATTGATGTTTATACCAGTGCTGGCTATATGCTTCGCATTGATTGTTGGGAAGCAGAAAAGAATTTAAAAACCACTCCCGGATCAGACTGTGCATTAACTTCACTTGCAGTTGATGAACCACTTGAATATGCAAGATTATATCTTGATGGAAATTTGCAGATGTGGGTGAACGCGGAAGATTCATTAGAGATATAGAAATACCTTTTAGAACAAAGTAGTCTTTCGCCTCTACGAATATAATTGTGAATTAGACGCTTATATCCGAAATAAACAATTGGAACATACCCGACAGGAGAACTTTCTTTGATAAGTCACGAAAAGAAACAGTCTATCAGAAAATGCAATCTGACACATAGACGGGCTCGACACATAGAATAAACAAGAGGACTTGCAAGGTTTGTGACCTTCTTTCAAGCCCTCTTATGTATCATTGCGGTACTGGCTGTGTCCGTTCCGTAAAGGACTGCCCTAAGTGTATCGGCTTCACCTTGT
>OLRR01000506.1_pt1 | contig 30486 bp, 20 predicted proteins | sample 1671941 | NCBI WGS metagenome assembly OLRR01 (sample SAMEA3136628, study PRJEB25190) | human gut metagenome
GTTCTTCCACAGTGCCCACAAGGATATCGTGGATGAGATCGAGGAGAAGCAGGTGCTTACTGATGAGCTGAAGGACAAGATAGTCGCAGCTGCTAAGGAGTTTATCGAGAGATAGATTTCAGAAGAAATTAGAAGATTCGTTGAGAGGTGATTTGATTGGCAAATACCAAAGAAATCCAGAATAGAATAAAGAGTATCAAGGATACTCAGAAGATCACCAATGCAATGTATATGATCTCATCTTCCAAGCTGAAAAAGGCCAGGACAGATCTTGAGAATACGGAGCCGTATTTCTACACACTTCAGGTTGCCCTTGCCAGAATGCTCAGACATGTTCCTGAGATGGAGCACTTGTACTTCGACAGTAGAGAGGGAATCAAGGAAGAGGACAGAAGACGTGGATATCTCGTGATCACCGCCGATAAAGGTATGGCAGGAGCTTACAACCACAATGTAATCAAGATCGCTGAGCAGGAGCTTGCAGCCCACCCGAACAGTGAGCTGTATGTAGTCGGTCAGGTTGGAAGACACTACTTCGCCAAGAAGGGAGTGCCTATAGATATACATTTCCAGTATACAGCGCAAAATCCTAGTCTTCACAGAGCCAGAGTCATAGCGGACAAGATGCTTGAAAACTATGAGAACGGCGATATAGATGAAGTATACATCATATATACCAACATGAAGAGCAGTGTGGTCGTGGAGCCACAGATGATACAGCTTCTCCCTATGAAGAGAACTGACTTCGCAGGCGTTCCTGCGGATGTGTTCCACGAGGAGATCACCATGGAGCCTTCACCTAAGGCGGTGCTTGACCGAATCGTGCCAAACTGCGTCATGGGATATATATACGGTGCTTTGGTAGAGTCCTTCTGCAGTGAGCAGAACAGCCGAATGATGGCGATGGACTCAGCCACAAAGAGTGCCAAGGAGATGCTAGATGATCTCAATATCAAATACAACAGAGCAAGGCAGGCAGCCATAACCCAGGAGATCACCGAGATCGCCGGTGGCGCCAGAGCTCAAAAAGATAGAAGTTAATTTATATATGTAGATAGGTGGATGCGAAACTCGTAAACTTGAGTGCGGATGAGGTGTTTGTGTTGCCAAGCAGGGGAATTTGAGGTCGCCGGTCCTTAGGTGGCGCGCGTTATGCGGCACCTAAGGACCGTTGCAGACCGAAATGAGCGGGAGCGACCCCGGATTGGCAATACAAATACCTCAGGAACAGTGATGCTTAAAGATTTCGCATACACCTTCAAAGAGAAAAATTAAGAAGGAGGTCTGATGTTTTGAAAAATGGTGATGAATATTATAATAAGAATTTTCCAATAACTATTGCGCCATTTACTTTAGATTAAACCTTGTGTACTCTAATAAAAACCTCTGTAAACAAATAAAATTATTTTCAAAAGGACTGCCGCATTCCTGCAGCAGTCCTCCTATAAAATATTCTAATTATTTAACCCATTCACCATTTCTGTTGAATATGTATCTTCTTCCACCGATATTCCATTCTCCGGTATAGATTCTTCCGGTTTTTCCGGCATAATACCATGCACCCCAACGATAAATCCATCCGCCGGTAAATAAACGTCCGTTTTCATCGAACATATATTCACCACTTCCGTTATAAAGTAAATTGGTAATCATTGTTCCATACTGTATATAGTAGCTTCCTACAAATCCAGTATATGGCTGTCCATTTTTGAAATAGTACCATTTGGTCCTGCCATACACAGTTCCTGAATACCATCCGGAAGTAGCCTCGATTTTACCGCCGTTTGCACCATAGATATAGTAACCATTATCATATAGCTCACCACTATACATACAGCCATCCGTATTGAAATGATATACCGATCCACTAACAACTTTTTCGCCTTCTCCTACTAAAGAACCATTTTCAACATAGTACCATTCGCCATAATTACCTAGTTTCCAACCATCCTTGGTATCTATGTTACCATTTGCATTAATCCAAAAATACTTGCCGGTTGCCTCGTCTCTGAAAGCCTCATTCTTACGCATCATTCCGTCATAATAGAAATAGTAAGTAAGCCCGCCAATTTCTTTCTTCGATTCTGTGTTCAGCGTACCATCAGCATTCACATAATACCAGTCACCGGATGTTGTCTGTTTCCATCCTGTTCCTGACACATAACCCTGCCATGCTCCGCTTGCAGCAAACTGGCTCACTTTTCCATCAACTTCTATGATTGTATCGAAAACCATGTCCGTATCATCATCAAAATAATACCATGTATTTCCAATCTTTTTCCAGTCGTCTTCTACCAGTACCAGATCGCCAGTCGCAGCATTCTTTTCTGCATATTTCCAGTAGCCAGTTAGTGTCTCTACCCATCCTGAAGCAACTGTACCATCTACTCCAACGTAAGAGTAGTAGTCATTAGCGCTGTTATTATGTTCAGATGGAACTGTTGCATCCGTCATCATCCGACCATTTTCAATATAATAAGTATGATTCAGCCAACCATTATATGGTTTTCCGTCTGCTGTATAATAATACCATGTACCATCTGCCAGCGTCCATCCACTCTGTTCTCCGATTACCTTCTGTTTATAACCATTTTCGTCAAACACATAGGTTTTACCATCGATTTCTGTCTCACCAACTGCCATTTTACCGTCTGAAGTAACATAGCAGTTTCCAATCCACTTGTTTGTGCAAACATTGCCATCTTTATCCGTATAATACCATTCAAGACCTTCTTTAATCCAGCTGCCTTTTACAATTGCACCACTTGCATTTGCTATATAATAATGCCGCTTATCGTTCACATATGTACTAATCAAACCGGTCTGCATGGCACCTTGGTAGTTAAAGTAATAAGAACTTCCATTAATCTCTATCAGTTCATTAGAAGCAGCCTGTCCGTTCGTTTTCACATAATACCATGTACCGCCCTGCGACTTCCATCCCGGTGTTGTAACGATTGTACCGGAAGCATTGGCAAACAGTGTTTTAACAACCCAATAATGATTATCTTCCTGATAATTTGCCCAGAATACACCGGTCTGCATAATACCATTACCATCAAAATAGTATTTCTGTCCTCCTATTGTCAGCAGGTCATTACCGGCCACATCACCATTTTTATCAAACCAGTACCATTTTCCTGACTGTTTTGACTGATACCAGCCTCTAGTTGTTACAATCTGTCCACCCGGCTCTGCTAAATAATACTTTCCGTCTATCAAGAAACGTCCGGTTGTCATCTTACCATCGGATTCAAAATGGTATTTACTTCCGTTAATAGTTTCAAACGTATCCTTTAATACACTGCCATCTTTGAAATAATACCAATAGTCACCAATAAACTGCCAGCCATTCTTCGCAGATACATCTATAACAGTCAGAACACCATTTCCATCTGCATGATAGAACTTATCGTCTACTGCAATATCCTGATTTTTCACAAGATACCCATTTCCATCAAAATAATATAATTTTCCGTCTTCTTCCAGCAATTCATCATGATAAATGAAGTAGTCGTCCCCATAATACCGGGAATCTACCCAGCCTTTCTTTAAATGACCTGACTCATCTGCACAGATACATTCCTGATGAAAGTGTTGTTCCTCATCATAGAACGCAATCCATTTTGTGTCATTTGTAAATAAAGCACCATCATTCTCAAAATAGTATCCATAAACAGTACCGTCTTCATCTGCGATTTCTGGAAGCTGATTGGTAAGTTTCACTCCGTCCTTGTAGTAACAGGTGTTTCCGTCTTCATCTTCACTCCAGCCATCCTGTATGGTTGTACCAGCATCTTTCGGACCTTCTGCAGTCTGTTGTTCTTCTTCCTGGACTTCGCCTGCTGCTTCTTCAGATGCTTCAGATGCTTCCGGTGCTTCTTTCTGAACTGCTTCTGTTTCCCCTGCTTCTTCAGATGCTTCCGGTGCTTCTTTCTGAACTGTTTCTGTTTCCCCTGCTTCTTCAGATGCTTCCGGTGCTTTTTCCTGAACTGCTTCTGCTTCCACTGCAGCCTCCGTCTCACTCTGTACAGTCACTGCTTCTTCAGGAAGTGCTGCATCTGCTGCCATTACAGGCGTTACACTTGTGGCACTCATTGCCGCAACACACAATAAAGCACATACTTTTTGTTTCTTAATTCCTTTTATACCTCCTTATGTCATAACATTGTTACAATATATGTTATATTATCATACATTTTTAGATAATGAAATATATTTTGTCATAATTCTTACGATATATTTTTGAAAATTCAGACATAAAGATTTTCATCCGAAAATTTTTCTTTTCTACTCTTAGCATCAACCCAAAGCGTGGCTGGCTTGGTATATATGATAAATATGAAAAATTAATGAAATCTTAATATTCCGGGTTGCAACATCTGTGAAAATTATATATAATATATTTCATATTAAAAGTATATTTGTGCAAAAGAGAAGATTAATGAAGAAAAAACATAAGATAATATTAAGTATTGGGATAATTTTAAGCACTATTCTGGCAGTAGTGGCTGCACTTCTGGTGTTTAGTGCAAAATGGATGTTTAAGACATGGACAAACCTTACGATGGACGAACTGGTATATCACCTTACGGCACCATTGGATGGAACGAATACAGATATGATCAAGTATTACTGCAAAGAGTGTGCAGTGCCGGTAATATTGATCTTGATCTGTATTATTTTTTTGATTGTGGCAAATAGAAAAAACAGAGCGGTTTTAAAAAGAATTACAGCAATATGTGCCATAGGGGCAGTTGCGGTGACAGGAGTTACGGTGGCTGTAACATGGCATGGTCTGGACATCTCAGCATATATGAAAGAACAAAGTACATACTCCACATTTATCGATGATAATTATGTAGATCCATCAAGTGTAAATATTACATTCCAGGAACAGAAAAGAAATCTGATATATATTTTTCTGGAATCAATGGAAATGACGTATGCGGATAAAAAAAATGGAGGAGCATTTAAACAAAATGTAATTCCGGAACTGACACAGCTTGCTCAGGAAAATGAAGATTTTTCGGGGGAAAGCAGTAAATTGAATGGCGGTTATTCCATGCCGGGGACGACATGGACGATGGGAGCGATGTTTGCTCAGACATCGGGATTGCCGTTGAATATTTCGATTAGTGCGAATGGAATGGATACACAGGATGCCTTTTTCCCGGGAATAACAACGTTAGGAGATATCCTTCAAAACGAAGGATATTCACAGACTCTTTTAATTGGATCAGAAGCAACATTCGGTGGACGAAAATTATATTTTACCGATCATGGTCAGTATGATATCATGGATTACGATTATGCACATGATAATGGCATGATACCGGAAGATTATAAAGTCTGGTGGGGATATGAAGACGAAAAATTATTTGAATTCGCAAAAGAGAAATTGTTAGAATTATCTCAGCAGGATAATCCTTTTAATCTTACGATGCTGACAGTAGATACACACTTTGAAGATGGATACGTATGTGATATCTGTCCGGATACATTCGGAGATAATCAGTATGCGAATGTAATGGCATGTTCCAGCAGTCAGGTAAAAGAATTTATTGACTGGGTACAGCAACAGGATTTTGCGGCAGACACGACGATCGTGATTTCGGGGGATCATCCAACTATGGACAGTGATTTCTGCGAAGATGTGGATGAAGACTACGAAAGAAGAGTATATACAACCTATATAAACGCGTATGCAGAAAAGCAGACGGAAGAAAAAAGAAATTATACAACATTCGACAATTTCCCGACAACACTTGCGGCAATGGGAGTTGAGATAGAAGGTGACCGTCTGGGACTTGGAACGAATTTATATTCGACACAACAGACTTTGACGGAGCAGTTCGGAATCGAAAAAGAAGAGAAAGAACTGAAAAGTAAGTCTAAATTATTGAATAAAATGGCGCAGATAAATAAAGAAAAGTATGATGAAGAAATAGCTGCGCAGACGGATCCGGTAGCGGAAGTCAAGACGGGAAAATATAATGCTGAAACGGAAGAAATCCCAATCACAGTAAAAGAAGTACAGTATGCGGATAAGGGAATACAGTCTATTATGGCAGCTGTGTGGAAATATGATGATCAGAGTGATCTTCAGTGGGTGCCGCTGGCAATGTATGACGGAGATATATGGAAAGGGAATATTAACATAAGTGGATATGACACACCGAAAGGAGAGTATAATATTCATATATATCTTGTTGACGGAAATGGTGATCTGTATAATATTGCGTGTAAGTTGAAAACCGTAAAATAAACAATGAATGAAAAGAAGATATTTATAAGGAAAAGGAGGAATACTATGAAAAAGAGAAGAAAGGTTCTTGTTGCATTAGCACTGGCTGTAACTATGCTGGCACCGACAGGTATATCGGCAGCAGAATACAGTCAGGTATCCGGATCGCCGAATGTACAGGAGGCAGACGGGATTAAGAATGATCCGAATGAATTACCGAGCGTTGATGTAAAAGATCAGGATAAAGAGACTCCGGATGCACCAAAGGACGATGAAGAAAAAGAACCGGTTCATACCGGATGGTATCAGGCTGAAAGTGGAGAGTGGTACCTGTATGACGAAGCAGGAAACCTGAAAACAGGATGGTGTCTGCAGGGGAATACATGGTATTATCTGGATGGTGAGAATACGGAGCATCCGGGAATGATGGCAGCGGATCAGATCAAAGAAATTAATGGAAAATACTATGGATTTGATGCATCGGGAGCAATGCAGACCGGCTGGATCCTGAGAGAAGAGGGCTGGTATTATGCACAGGCAGACGGAGCATTTGTAAATGGCTGGAATAATATTGGCGGAGCATGGTATTATCTGGATGGAAACAATGCAGAACACCCGGAGCTGATGGTTGCAGGACAGCAGAAAGTCATTGATGGAACTACATATTTCTTTGCGAAAAGCGGAACCATGAAGAGCGGCTGGCAGCAGTATCCGGAAGGATGGTATTATGCGACACCGGATGGTGCCAAGATCTATGGATGGAGAAATATCAACAGGGAGTGGTATTATCTGGATGAAAATAATACAGAATACCCGGGACTGATGGTTAATGATCCTGAGAAAACAATCGATGGAACCACCTATTATTTTAATGCAGACGGTGCGATGATAAGAGGATGGAAACAATATCAGGAAGGCTGGTATTATCAGGATCCGTCAGGAGTGAGAGCAACCGGATGGAGAAGAGTAGCCGGAGCATGGTATTATCTGGATGGAGATAATGAAAAATATCCAGGTTTACTTGTGACAGGTTGTTCCAAAGTAATAAATGGTGTTACTTACTATTTTGACAAAGCCGGAGCAATGCGTGAAGGCTGGTATGCAGAGAATGGAGCATGGTATTACTACAATGAATCAGGCCGGCCGGCATCAGGCTGGAAAAATGTGAATGGAACATGGTACTATTTAGATCCGCAGAATAATAATAAAATGGTATCCGGCGGCTGGAAAGTAGTCAATGGAAGCTGGTATTATTTTAATGGAAGCGGAGCAATGGCTAAGAACTGGCTGGCAGCAGGATCTGACTGGTATTATCTTGGCGAAGATGGTGCTATGAAGACTGGCTGGCAGTTAGTAGGTGGAAGCTGGTATTATATGTATTACCAGAATGATTCGCATGGCGGAATCTGGGGTATGATGGCAAAGAACAGATATATTGACGGATATTACCTTGGAGCCAGCGGAGCGATGGCTCCGACAGACATGGCTATGATGACTGCGAAGGCACAGGCGTATGCAAGTAATACAAGTTATCTGATCCTGGTGAACAGAGCAGCCTGCAGAGTTGGAATATTTAATGGCCGCTTAGGATCATGGAATATGAGTAAGTTCTGGCAGTGTGCACCGGGAGCTGCAGCGACACCAACCGTTTCGGGAACATTTACGGTTAAGGCAAAAGGATATTATTTTGATTCCGGTTCATCGAGATGTTACTGGTATACACAGTTTTATGGAAATTATCTGTTTCACAGTGTACTGTATAATAAGAGTAATGGAAGCCTGGAGGATGGAAGAGTTGGAATCCCTCTGTCACATGGCTGCGTAAGACTGGAAATCCAGAATGCAAAATGGATTTATGACAATATTCCTGCGGGAACAAAAGTTGTTGTATATTAGAAAAAAAGGCCGCTACACATTTTTGTGTAGCGGTTTTTTGCATAAAATATTTAATCAAAGAATCTTTTGTGCTAAAATAAGACATAAGCATTTATAAAGGAGGCGGAAGAAATGAAACAGAAGAGAGTCATAATACCATTGCTGATAACGGCATGTTTCCTGTTGTTTGGAAAATACGATGTACAGGCAGCAACGACATTGGAAAATCAGTATACGAATCCGTATTATAAAGATGTCATAACAGCTCCGGAACATACGAGTGATGTAGAAACTTATAGTTTAAACCAGGGCAATGTGGAATATACAAGTGATCTGGAAAAGATTGCGGAAAATTTCAGAGAGCAATTGGTTAACCGTGAAAAAGAAATTACTATTTACTATCACAGTGACGAAAGCATCACAAAGGGAAAAGTTAACAGCCTGACAAATCAGCTGTTTAAGCTGGCAGTTCAGCATACCGGAAAAGGGAATGAAGGAGATTATATCTTATGGCATTGTCAGGGATGGAAGGTCAGTGCAAGCTGGTCGCCGAATTCCAATGGCGGCTTTGATCTGAATATTACTTATATGGTGAGTTATCTGTCGGATGCTGCTCAGGAAGAAAAGGTAGATCAGGCGGAGGCAGAAGTATTTCAGAAATTAAAACTGAGTGGTCAATCAGACTATCAGAAAATAAAAGCAATTTATGATTATATCTGTGAGAATGTTTCTTATGATTATAAGAATCTGGATGATGATACATATATTCAAAAGCATACTGCGTATGCAGCGCTGATTGATAAAACAGCTGTATGTCAGGGGTATGCATCACTGCTCTATCGTATGGCGCTCGATGCAGGGGTTGATGCAAGAGTGATTTCAGGAGATGCAGGTGGACCGCATGCATGGAATATTGTCCGGCTGAATGGAAAATACTATAATCTTGACAGTACCTGGGATGCCGGAAGAGAGAACTATTCCTATTTTCTGAAAAGCATGAAAGCATTTTCAGATCATGAAAGGGATGAGGACTATAGCAGCTTGGAATTTACGGAAGAATATCCGATGGCGGAGAGTGATTATCCGGTGATTCATGTTCATAATGTGGTGACAGACGATGCTGTAAAGCCAACATGTACAACAGAAGGAAAGACAGAAGGAAGTCATTGTTCCGTATGTAATGAAGTATTGAAACCGCAGGAAATAATCCCGGCATTGGGGCACAATTTCAAAGACGAAATTTGTACAAGATGCGGAGCTCCAATTAGTGGAAAGTGGTTGAAATCGGGATCAAAATGGTGGTATCAATATGAAGATGGTTCCTATCCGGCAGGCAGATTATGTAAGATTGGAAATACCTGGTATGGATTTGATGCATCTGGATGGATGCAGACCGGATGGGGGATTTACAATAATACCTGGTATTATTTCTCTGCAAGTGGAGCAATGCAGACGGGCTGGCTGAATCTTAGGAATACTTGGTATTATCTGAGAGCAGATGGAAGCATGACAACAGGCTGGCTGAATCTTGGGAATACGTGGTATTATCTGAGGGCAGATGGAAGCATGGCGACAGGCTGGCTGAATCCTGGGAATACGTGGTATTATCTGAGGGCAGATGGAAGCATGGCGACAGGTTGGCTGAATCTTGGGAATACGTGGTACTATCTGAGAGCGGATGGAGGCATGGCAACGGGCTGGCTGAATCTTGGGAATACGTGGTACTATCTGAGAGCGGATGGAGGCATGGCAACGGGCTGGCTGAAATTAGGAAATACATGGTATTATCTGAAATCAGACGGAAGTATGGCTTCGAATACCTGGATTGGTAATTCATATGTAGATGGATCAGGAGCATGGACAAGCAGCAGATAAAACAGGAAAAATGGCTTTCTTTGACTTTTGAGTAAGAGAATGCTATTATGGACAAGTAGTAAGGTAAAAAAAGAAAAATGAAAAGAGAGGAGAAACAATGAGAAAAAAACACATGCGGAGTATTATCCCGGTTGTTTTGTGTTTCGCAATGGTATTGTCACTGATGTTTGTTTCGAATGTAGAAGCATCTGAAAAGGATGTTTCGGAAACGGCATTGGAATATGTTGTAATTGACAATCCAAGTGTGACAACACCGGGAACGCAGAAGGTTGTAGTGGGTTATAGTAAAGGTACGGTTCTGACAAGTGCAGTATTGAAGTACAAGAACGTAACCACAGGAGAAGAATATTCAGTAGAGGCTTCCGATATTCAGGAATCAGCAGCAGTTTTTGAAATGACGTATGAAGATGATTCGTGGACAGGAACTTATAGCATAGAAGACATTACATATACTGTGGACGGGACAGAATATTCTTTGAATTTTGCCAAGTGCGGAATCAAAGGAAAATTTGCAGTAAATCAGATTTGCGAAACAGATCCGGATGCAGTTGTCGAAGGTGAGAAGACAGAAGAGAATACGGATGTAAGTGATGCGGATGTATCTTTTACGGCAATTACACAGGATGGTACTGTTTACGAGGAAGACAGTATTGCTGAGGTGATCAATGATGCGATTGATACACAGTCTGCAGATTCTGAAATTGCAACTTATGCAGGACGTGTAGCTTATGCAGGACGTGTAGCGACAAGACTCGTTGTTGTTCTGGATCCGGGACATGGAGGATTTGATCCGGGAGCTAGTGCTAATGGAACAAATGAAAAGACGCTTACATTAAAAATAGCAAAATACTGTAAAGCTGCACTGGAAAAAAATGGAAGAATTCAGGTTTATATGACAAGGGAATCGGATACAAATGTTGGTGGTGCAACAAATGCATCTGACTCTCTTAAAAACAGAGTTTCGTTTGCTGCAAGCAAGAACGCAGACTTATTTGTAAGTATTCATTTGAATTCAGCAGCTGCGGCTGCGCATGGTGCAGAAGTATATTATCCGAATAGCAATTATCGTTCAGATATAGGTCAGGAAGGGCAGAAGCTTGCTTCAAGTATTCAGAAGCAGCTTGTGAATCTGGGATTATATAATCGTGGTGTAAAGGTACGTCAATCAGAAAATGGCAGTACATATCCGGACGGATCTGTAGAGGATTATTATGCAGTAATACATCAAAGTAAAAGTAATGGTTTTCCGGGAATTATCGTAGAACATGCATTTTTAACAAATGCAAGTGATTATCAGAAATATCTAAGCTCAGATGAAAAATTAAAAACACTGGGTGAAGCAGATGCAAAAGGAATTATTGAATACATAAACAATAATGTAGAATTTGGCAACTGGCATCAAAATGGTTCACAGTGGATGTTTACATATTATAATGGTACATATGCAAAGAACTGCTGGGAGAAGATAGACGGATACTGGTATCACTTCGATGGCAACGGAATTATGCAGACAGGCTGGCTGAATATTGGAGGCATCTGGTATTATCTGAATCCGTCCAATGGAGCGATGGCAACGGGCTGGTTGAAATTGGGAGATGTCTGGTATTATCTGAATCCGTCCAGTGGAGCAATGGCAACAGGCTGGCTGAAAGTTGGAAACACATGGTACTATATGAATCCATCTAATGGTGCAATGCAGATAGGCTGGCTGGATCTGAATGGAACAAAATATTATCTGAAGTCCGATGGGGCGATGGCAACGGCATGGGTGAAAATTGGAAATACATGGTACTATATGAACCCATCCAGCGGAGCGATGCAGACGGGCTGGCTGAAATTAGGAAGTACCTGGTATTATCTGAATGCAGATGGAACAATGGCAGCAGATACCTGGATCGGAGATTATTATGTGAATGCCGATGGAGCCTGGGTTCCGGGAAAAGAAAAACCGGTAGATAAATGGATCAATACTTCAGGTCGCTGGTGGTATCGCCATGCAGATGGAAGTTATACAAAATCGAACTGGGAACAGATCGGAAATCAGTGGTATTATTTTGATAAAGACGGCTGGATGGTAACGGGGTGGCTGAAACTTTCTGACACATGGTATTACATGAATACCAGTGGAGCAAGAGTAAGTAACTGCTGGACCTGGGTAGGAGACAGCTGCTACTATTTTGATAAAGAAGGAAAGATGGCAGCAGACACCTGGATCGGAGATTATTATGTAAACGCCGATGGAGCGTGGGTACCGGGACAGAAGAAAGATGACCAGAAAAAAGATGACCAGAAAAATAATGACCAGAAAAAAGATGACCAGAAAAATGATGACCAGAAAAATGATCAGAACGGTAGCCAGAATAGTAATCAGAATCAGACACAGACAAAAGCTCAGTGGGTCAATACTTCAGGCCGCTGGTGGTATCGTCATGTAGATGGAAGTTATACAAAATCGAATTGGGAAGACATAGACGGTCAGTGGTATTATTTCGATAAAGATGGATGGATGACAACCGGTTATCAGGCAGTCAGTGGTGAATGGTATTATTTACAGAAGAGTGCCTCACCGGAGGGTGCATTAGCATACACCGGAGTTACTTCAATCATGGGGAATTCAGATCTGAGCAGTGATAAGAACACAGTTGTAAATAAGATGGTAAGAATGTTCCAGAAGAGTGAAAGATCTTATCCGGCAGATATGTTAAATGCAGGAGGTGCAGGAAGTATCGAAGCATTCTGCCAGATTGTGTATGATGAAGCTGTGAAAGAGGGAGTAAAACCGGAGATTGTGTTTGGACAGGCGATGAAAGAAACCGGTTATCTGCAATTTGGCGGTGCTGTAAAGATCGAGCAGTTTAACTTTGCAGGACTGGGTGCAACTGGCGGATCAGTTGCAGGAGCACAGTTTAGTAATGTTGCAGAAGGAATCAGTCTGATGAATCAGTACGTGAGACCAATGTATTCACTGTAAAACAGACAGGACAGATAAATAATCCGAAAAGGAAATTTATCTGTCCTGTTTTTTGTATTTATTTTGAAGAGCCGGATTCGGTTAAATATTTTTTCGCGTCTTTCATAAAACTGATTGCTATCATTACAATGACGGCACCGATTGGAAAGGCAGCAACGATGCTGACAGATTGCAGATTACTCATAGAACTTTCTGCAAATAAAAGAGCGATCGGAAGTAAAATAAGCAGGATGCACCACATCAACTGAATGCCTTTTTTCGGTTGCTCACCATCCTCCAGTGTATGATAGCTATAGCAGGATGCTGTCAAAGCAATCGAATCAAAAGAAGTCGCATAGAAAGCGATCATCGTTAACAAAACAACTACCATGATAACAGGCGCGCCTGGCAGCGTTTTGATGATAGACACAATCATGCCATACAGATCTCCGTTCTCCAGATACTGCGCAATAAAGTCAGCCTTCCCAGTGACCTGCATTCCCATGGAATAATTTCCAAGTATGATAAAACTTGTCAGAGTTGAACCAACACCGAATACATAGCCACCAAGGATTGTCTGACGTACTGTTCTGCCACGAGAAATGCTGCCGATAAAGAACGGAGCAGCTACGCACCAAACCATCCAGTAAGCCCAATAGTAGATTGTCCAGTTCTGCGGGAAGTTCGATGTACGGAGCGGATCAGTAAACGTAGACAGATCAACAAAGTTCTGTACCATTCGTCCAAGAGAAGAAAAACCCGTTTCAATAATGTACCGTGTTTCTCCACCAAACAACAGTACAAAAGCAATCAGACCAAAGAACATATAAATACAGATATTGGCCAGTTTGCTGATTCCCTTAAATCCATGCAGTAAGGAATATGTATATACCGCACATGTAATAAGAAGAATAATAATGTTGATTACAGTACGACTTACAGAAACATGGAACAGTTCCCCGATAATTGTCGCCATAAGTGGTGTTGCAACACTGAATGTAGTCGCAGTACCGGCAAGAAGTGCAAAGACAGCTAAAAGGTCAATAATTCGACCAGCCCATCCATCTGTATGCTTTCCCAAAATCGGGCGGCAAGCTTCTGAATATTTCTGGCGGTTTCTTTTTCTTACATGAAGCATAAAGCCAAATGCAACAGCCAGCACGAGATAGAATCCCCAAGGAATAAAGCTCCAATGAAATAGAGGATATACACCTGCCCAATCCTGAATACTTCCCATCTCTTCCAGATGCGGATCAGTCGCGTACAGCACCCATTCCGAGAACGAATAGAACAAAATATCTGCTGCGAGACCACAGGTGAACATCATCGAGCCCCATGCAAAGAAGGAATACTTCGGCTTCTCATTCTGCTCACCAAGGACGATGTTACCGTACTTGGAACCGGCAATATACAGAGAAAGAATGAAAATTCCCAATCCGATTACTAAGTAATATGTACCAAAGGTATCACCAAAGAAAAAACGAATCTGGCTCAGTACAGCATTCGATTGTTCCGGTACAAAAAAGAATAGAACACATAATGCAATCACGATTGCCAAAGGCACCAGTGTTATCATCCAGTCTATTTTTCCATGTTCTTTTTTCGTATTCATTTACTTTTCCTCCATATATTTTTTATAGCTTTCATCCAACGCAATCAGTTCTGATAGATTATCCACTTCGATAATATCCGATGCATTCATTGGACGAATTCCCAATTTGAAGTCATTAGGATGGCAAAACATCGCCACATCATCCCAATATATCTGACGATTTTGTTTTTCTTCAAATTCTACTTCCAGGAAATGTTTTAACTTTCGGCCATCTTCCACTGTCCATCTGGAAATGCTGTACAGTTGCCATCCACCCTTACCACCGGTACGGCTGCATGAGGTAACAATGCCACCTTCTACAGTCTGAAGCCACTCATCCGTTTCACCATCTGTCCAAACACTGTTATAACCAGAGCGTTCAAAGTCCGGTGCAAGGATTTCCGGATTATAAATAATCTGATCACCATCCAGAATAATCGCATTTTCAATATGCTCTCGTGCCACATAAAGTGAAGAGATGTTGTTGCAAGTATCATAGTATGGATTTTCAATCAGCCTGACCCCCGGATACTTCTCTTCAAGTTTCACAAACTGTTCTTTCAGATAGCCGACAACAACATAAATTTCATTAATTCCGTTTTTATGCAGACCATCAATGACTGTGTCAATCATCCGCACCCCATTCACTTTAATCAGCGGTTTCGGTGTTGTCAGCGTCACCGGGTGCATTCGATTTCCTAAGCCTGCCGCCATAATAATGGCTCTTTCTACTTTTGGCATTTATTCTTCCTCCCCTTGCTTTTTCAGTTCTTCTTGAACAATTCGATAATAGTCTTTTGCATATCGATACTGCCGAAGCGAATACTCACCAAACTCTACGCCGAGGTTTCTCTTATACTCGCACCAATTACTCCACAATAGACCACAGGCAGCAATGTAGCAATAAATCTTGATCCTGGTCTCATCACTACAGCCTTCCGTAAAATAGGCTGCAATCAGGCGATCGACCTGACGTTTATTGTAAAGAGAATATATACAAAACATCGCAACATCCACATGAGGATCCTGCATTCCCGCATACTCCCAGTCAATCAGTCGAATTTCTTCGGTGCCATCCGGAGATGTCGTGAATAAAAAGTTATCCGGAACGGCATCAATATGTGTCAGGACTTCTTCGGTTTTATGTTTTTCAATATATTCACGTAAAGAAAGCACGTGTTCTTTGGTAATCTTATAATCTCTGTATACGGATGGAGAACCGTTCCAGAGAGATTCGTAGAACTCAATCTGACGGAACAGATCGAAATGGTGATCAACCTTTAGTTTCATTTCATGAAACTGACGTAATTTTTTCATGCATTTTGCAATATCGTCCAGATCATTAGGATCGCAGACACGTGCATTGTCTAAAAAGCGTGTGAGTTTATATCCGTTCTCCGGGTTGATATATTCGATGTCATCGCAAAGCTTTTTGTCTCTGATGATCTGATATACCTGTGCTTCTTCCTGACGGTTGATCAGCTGATCCGTACCTTCTCCCGGAATCCGCATAATATGTTTATGCCCATTACAGTCGAACAGGAAAGAACGGTTGGTCATGCCTTTTTTCAGAACGGTAATGTTCGAGATCTGATCAGGTGTTGTATGAAGTGCAGTGGCAGCAATTGTGAGGATATCAGACTGCAGATTGTCCGACTGGTCGTCTAATTCTCGAAGCTGCTCAAAGGTATTGATCTCTACAATATCGGATGAATGTACGACTTTTGCAGGAACGATCATTTTGCCTTTTCCATATAAAGTTTCTTCCCAAAATTTATCGTAATACCGGGGGTCAGAATCTAATTCGCAGAGACGTTCTTGTACGGTACGTGCATCTTGTTCTGTAAGGTAACAAATCCCGACCATAGAGTTGCCGCCGGATGCATTTGAAATGGTGGTTAATTCAAGTTTGCGGTTTACGCGGACGGTACTGTCGTTATCTACGAGGTCGCTGACCATATACCAGGAATATAATTCGTGTTCCTGAAATGGATTGTGATCACACCAGATGTCACAGGGAATGATATAAGCATTGCTTAGATGCTCTCTTGCAAGATACAGGGAATGAAGATTATTTTTCTTTGCGTAGTTTGTATTTACAATTAATTCAACATCATAATCATCAATCAGGTATTCGTACTGTTCTTTCATGAATCCGACGACAATATAAATTTTATGAATACCGGCAGAATGCAATTGCCGGATATGTCTTTCAATCAATGCTTCGCCGTGTACTTCTAATAATCCTTTCGGCGTTTCGGTATTAATGGGAACCATGCGCATACCAAAGCCGGCAGCCAGAATAATAGCACTTTGTGGTTTAGCATTCTGGAATTTTTTTATGGATTTTTCGGTAGGATGAATAGATTCATCCAGGTAGCCTTCGTTTATCAATTCTTTCAGGGACCGGTTGACGATTCCGAGAGAATGTCCGGAAGCTTCGGCAAGTGCCCGTTGATTTTTATATGGTTTGGACATGATTAAGTTCAAAATGTCACTTTCTTGTATGTTCATGTACTTATTAAAACTCCTTTTTGTGAACTTATGATTTCATACTACTATGCGATGGACAAAATGTCAATCCCAAAATGAAAAACTTGCTATCTTATAGAATATAAGATATAATTAATGTGTTTTGAATAAATGTAGAAAGAGCATATAAAGATGAATAAAGTAGATATATTAATGTCCATTTATAATCCGGATATAGAATATTTGAGAGAACAGTTGAAGTCACTGAATGATCAGACATACGAGAATATGGAAGTCATTATCTTTGATGATTGTATAACAGACAGATGTGACAAGGCAGTATTTACAGAGTGTTTGACAGATAAAAACTACAGATTTTTACCATATCAGGAAAAAAATCTGGGATATATAAAAGCGTTTGAGACATTGGTTCGTGAAGCCGATGGGGATTATATAGCTTTATGTGATCAGGATGATGTATGGGAACCGGAAAAGATAGAGAAATGTATTGAATGCCTGGAGAAAGACAAAACGGTATTGGTAGCAACAGACCGAAAGTTAATTGACGGCAATGGAACAATATATTGTGAGTCTGTAAGACATTCTACAAAAGTTATCAGTGAAAAGTGGAATACCAAAGAAGATATTGGAGTCAGAAATTTCTTTCAGGCATGTGCACCTGGCATGTGCATGGTAATGAGAACGGATTTTGCAAAAAGCACGATTCCATTTTCAGAATACACCGGCCATGACAAATGGCTTCTGGCATGTGCAAATGTATGTGGCGGAGTCTCTTTTTTGGATGAGCCATTATCCTGGTACAGAAGATCAGGAAAGAATGTAAGCGGAATATTGATGGGGGTTGATACGAGAAAAGATTATGAACAACAGAGAATTTTGCCGCACTTAAAACTGATCCGCGAATTTGACAAACGATATCCGGGATATGCGAAGATCGGACTTGCATACAGAATAGCGTATGCGAGAATGAATCATAAGATTACTGAATTGGTAAAATACAGAGAATATATTCCAACATTGTATAAATTCGAAGTTTTACTCTCGGTTTTACCACAGTGGGGAACAAAATTAATGATCAAAGTTTTACATAGAATAAAATAATAGGAAAAAAGAATGCGATCGATAAATAATCAGCCAACAGAAAAAGCAATTTATATGTGGAATATCATCGGCAGTATGGCAAATGCACTGATTTCTGTTGTTGTTTTAATGTTAGTAACAAGAATGCTGAATAAAGATGACACAGATATTTTCAGTATAGCATGGTCAATCAGTCAGCTGATGGTAACGATAGGAACGTTTCAGATCAGGGTATATCAGGCGACGGATGTGAAACAGACATTTAATTTCAAACAATATTGTGTGTTCCGTTTTATAACGATCGGAGCAATGCTGATAAGCAGTGCCGTTTATATAGGCATGCGTGGATATACAGATTACAAGGCTCAGATCGTGATGATCATCTGTGTGTACAGGGCAGTAGATTCTCTTGCTGATGTATATGAAGGATGGTTCCAGCAAAAAGAGAGATTAGATCTGGCGGGAAAAGCACTTACGTATAGAATTGTATTTGCGGTACTGGCGTTTGGAGTCATACTTGCAAAAACACAGAATCTTTTCTATGCATGCTGGAGTCTGGTAGTAGTATATACAATATGTTTTTTTGCTTTTGATGTGCAATATAAGAACAGAGTGGAATGTCTGAAGTCATCCGGAAAACTTGGAAAAAATCTGAAATGGATCGTAGAGCTTTTTATGGAAGGACTTCCACTGTTTGTGAATGCATTTATTATGATGTCTATTACGAATACACCGAAGATGGTCATTGATACGGCTATACAGTCTGGGAACATAGAGCAGGGGGCGCAGACGGTATTTAACATTCTTTTTATGCCGGCATCTGTACTGACGCTTGCATACATTGTGTTCAGACCTCTAATCACACAGATGGCAATTATGTGGGGAGATCAGAAATATAAGAAATTTATAAAGATACTGGGAAAAATTATATTATGTCTGTTTGGAATGGCAATATTATTGATGATCGGCAGTGCAGTTTTGGGAATTCCGGTTCTTTCAATTATTTATGGAATGGATCTGAAAGCATATAAAGGACAACTGTTGGTGATAATTATAGGAGGATGCTGTTACACTTTTGCGGCAGTTCTGGATAATGCACTGGTTGTCATCAGAAAGCAGTACCTGTTGATTGTATCTTATGTAATATCTTGGATTTATATAAAAATAGTAGCAGGGCCATTTGTGGTGAAATGGAAAATGCTGGGAGCATCTCTTGGATATACTACAGCGATGTTTATATTCCTTGTGGTTACTGCATTGATATTTGTAATTAGCTTTTATGCTGAGACAAAGGGGAAAAGAGGAAATAAGAGTGAAAAAATATAGTAAAGCGAAACAGTATGATAAAGAAGTCCTGGATAAGCTTCATGCTGTCCAAGTGGAAATGTTAAAAGACTTTGCCAAGGTCTGCGAAAAATATGGACTGACATATTTTTCGGTATATGGAACAGCAATCGGAGCAGTCAGACATGCGGGATTTATACCATGGGATGATGATATAGACGTAGGAATGCTCAGAAGTGATTATGACAGATTTATGGAAATCTTTCCGGCAGAAATGAAGGAAAAATATAATCTCCTGACTCCACTGATCGATGGACGTTACAGCTGTACGGTAACACATATTCAGAGAAAAGGAACAAAATTTGTTTCGGAAGTAACAAAAGACCTGAAATGTGAACAATGTATTTTTATGGATATATTCCCGTTCGATTATGTCCCACAGGACAGAAAAAAACAGGTTTCACAGAGCAGAAAAGCAAATATTTTGGGAAAATTATTATTTTTGTCCGGAAATCCAAATCCGGTAATCGATTATGATGGAATAAAAGGGGAAATAATGGCGCTGGCATGTAGACTGGTTCATATGATCCTGAAGATATTCCGGATTAAACCGGCCCGGATCTATAAAAAATATGTACAGAATGCGACAAAATATAATAAGAGCAGTGAACGTGGAAGATATGTAACATCATATGAATATGTGGGAAGTCTGAAAGACAAGATTGTTGCAAAAGATATTTTTCCGCTGAAGAAAGTCCCGTTTGAAGATATGGAAATAAATCTTCCGAACAATAATGATGAATTTTTGAAAAAGGTATACGGTGATTACATGAAACTTCCGCCGGAAGACCAGAGAGTCAATCATATGCCGTTAATCATTCAGTTTGAAGGAGAGGAGCCGATATATGCAGAAAGGTAAGACATATTGTATATTTGCTGCACAGTATTTTCCACATTTGGGGGGAGTGGAAAGATATACGTACAATCTTGCAAAGCAGCTGATAAAAGATGGAAATTGTGTGATGATCGTGACATCAAATGTTTATCATCTGAAGGAATATGAACTTGTGAATGACATACCGGTATATAGGATTCCGTGCTATAATTTGTTAGAAGGAAGATATCCGGTTATCAAATTTAATAAGGATTTCTGGAAGATTCATCGTGTGCTGAAACGAAAGAAGGTAGATATGGTGATTGTAAACACCAGATTTTATCTGCATTCATTATATGGAATGATATTTGCAAAAAGAAAAAAAGCAAAGTGCATTACGCTAGATCACGGAACGAGTCACTTATCGGTGCATAACAGATTCTGGGACACAATAGGGGAAATATTTGAACATGCATTTACAAAAATTGACTATTTGTTCTGTAAGGAGTATTATGGAGTGTCGAAAGCCTGTAATAAATGGCTGGAGCATTTCCATATAAAGGCAAAAGGGGTATTGTATAATTCCATCGATCTGGAAGAAGTGGAAGAGATAAAGGCCAGGGTAACAACCTCTTACAGAGAACAATACCATGTTCCGGACGATGCAGTTGTTATAACATTTACGGGAAGGCTATTAAAAGAAAAAGGACTGCCAAGCTTACTGAATGTAATGGACAGACTGCATAAAGAAGGAATAAATGCGTATCTTTTCATTGCCGGAGACGGAGACATGCAGCAGGAAATAGAGAAAAGAAAGACGGATTATATCCTGCCGGTGGGAAGACTTGATTTTGAACATATAGTTGCTCTTCTGAAGGAGAGCGATATATTCTGCCTGCCATCTTTCTCAGAAGGATTTTCAACATCAATCCTGGAAGCATCAGCATGTGGCTGCTATATTGTCACGACAGCACGAGGCGGAGCAAAGGAATTGCTGATCAATGAAGATTACGGATGTGTAATACCGAATAATAAAGAAGAGATTCTTTATAAAGCACTGCTGGAAACGATCAAAGACAGTGACAAGAGAAAAAAAGGTGTGGAATTGACATATAAGATGATAGAGGATAATTTCACCTGGAAGATCGTTGCAAAACAGGTGGAAGCGATTTGTGAGGAAAAATAAAGTGAAGAAACTGATTATTATACCTGCATATAATGAAGCTGCCAATATAGAAAAAACAGTAGCTTCTATTAAAGCAAATGCGCAGGGATTTGATTATGTGATAATTAATGACTGCTCGGCGGACAATACAAGACAGATATGTGAGAGAAATGGATTTAATATAGTAAATCTGCCAATCAATCTTGGGATTGGAGGAGCAGTACAGACGGGATATCGCTATGCATATGATTATGGATATGATATGGCAGTACAGGTAGATGGAGACGGACAGCATGATCCGGGATTTCTGGATACAATGGCAGAATACCTTACGGAGCACAATCTGGATATGGTAATAGGATCCCGGTTTATTGAAAAGAAAGGATTTCAGTCTTCTTATACAAGAAGGATGGGAATCAAATTTTTTACATGGCTGATCAAACTGATGACAGGAAAGACGATAACGGATCCGACTTCCGGATTGCGTATGGTGGGGAGAAACGTGATTGATTTATTTGCAAAAGATTATCCGCGTGATTATCCGGAACCGGAAAGTGTGGTAGCGATATTAAGAAGAAATATGAAAGTAGAAGAGATCCCGGTAGTGATGAAAGCAAGGGAAGGCGGGGTTTCTTCCATTTCGTTGAAAAAATCAGTCTACTATATGATAAAAGTTCCGCTGGCAATTTTGATTGAAAGAATTAGAAAGTATTAGGGGAGGAAAAATGAATACCAAACTTCAGATTATTATTGCAATTATAGTTATTATTGCGTTATGTGTCATAGTTAATATGATCCGTAAAAAGAGATTGGAACTGCGGTATGCTTTGGCGTGGCTGATCGTAGGAATGGGTATGCTTATACTGGACTGTTTTCCAATCCTGATTACAAAACTTGCAGATATGATAGGAGTTGCAAGCCCAATCAATATGCTGTTCTTCTTGGGATTTGGCTTTTCACTGATCATTATTTTTGTGTTGACGGTTGCTATTTCGAGAGTATCTATACGAATTAAACAATTGACACAGGAATTGGCACTGTATGAGAAAAAAATGAATGATGAAAAAGAAAGGTAACAGGTGTAATGCGAGAATACTGGAAAAGAAAAAAAAGTATATTTTTGATTGCGTGTGCATCCGTAATAGTGGGCTGCTTGGTGATGGCTGCTTGTGCTGGGATATCATATTTTAAGGCAGGCGAAAACAAGGGAAAAGAGCAAATTAGTAATGATAATATAACTGTAAAAGGAGATGTCAAAATCAGAAATGGCAAATTTTATGTGTCTGAAAATGGTGGAAAAGTAATCGTAAAAGTGCCAAAACAATATATAAATAAATTTACTTATGAATATGACTCGTCATTTTTTTCAAACTCTACAATATACATAATAAAAAACAATATATATGGCGTAGAAAAGAAAGAAATTGTACAAGATGAATATTCACAAGATATGCCAAGATCTGTAGTGAATATTAATGGAAAGGTTTCGAAAATTATAATTGAATTTGGAGAATCACATAATGAATTGACCGTATTTAATTTTGGTATTGATAATTCAATGAAAATGAATCCATTGATAGCAGGGTTTACAACATGTGCAGTATTTGTTTTCCTATTTTTATTAATTTTCAGAAAAGAAAATGAAAAATATCCATCGGTGGTATTTTTTGTATGTGCATTTATTTCAGGAATTTGTTTGTTGATTTTGCAGCCGCCATACATAACGGGATGGGATGAACAAATTCATTTTCATAATGCTTATATGATGGGATGTACCAAAGAAAAAGAACCTGCAACACAGGCACTGGATTATTACTATGGTAATGCATATATGTTGAATACAGTAACTCAAGGTACTCCAGAATCAATAGAAGAAAAACTGGATTACATAAGGGTTTTGAATGATAAAAACAGATATAGTGGAGTTGTTGCAGATGATTATAAAATGGCAGTTAATAGTGCAGGATATGTGTTCCAGGCGCTGTTCTTGAGAGTCGGGAAAATACTGAATGCTCCATTTTATGTTATGTGGATAATGGGAAGATTTGCTAATCTGTTACTTTATACGATAATTATGAGTTTGGCAGTTAGAATTGTGCCAATAGGAAAACGTTTATTGATGGTGTTGGGGTTGCTGCCAATTATGATTTTTCAAAGTACAGTTTATACTTATGATGTATCAGTAATTGCATTTCTGACTCTGGGAATCAGCATTATGATCAGGGAGTTTGTAAGAAAAAATCAGATTTTTACTTATCGGTGGCGGGTTGCAATGCTGCTGTGTATGATTATGGGATGCTTGCCGAAAGCTGTATATTTTCCAATGATATTAGGATGCTTAATGTTTGGAAATGATAAATTTTATTCTAAGAAAGATAAATCTGTATTTAAGGGAATTGTGATAGTGGTTATTTTGGGACTGTTAGCATCATTTATTGTGCCAGTATTATTTTCTTCGGCAGATATTTCAGATTCAAGAGGTGGAAACACGAATGGTGGAGCACAAATGGGATATATATTAAAACAGCCGTTTGCGTATGCTATAGTACTTTTGAAGAATGTGATTGGTACATTTCAAGATTCAATTATGGGAACATATGTGTTGACATCATTTTCTTATTTAGGAAATGGAGCATTTTCAATTGTATCAGCTATGTTATTAGGCGGAGTCACGTTAACAGATACATATGGGGACAAAATTTCTGGCAACAGAACATTAGATGTAAAAACAAGAATTATATTTGGAACGGAAATTATGATTACAATTGCATTTATTTGGACGGCATTATATATTTCGTTTACAGAGGTGGCAGAAGAAGTAATCCAAGGTGTACAGGCAAGATATTATTTGCCATTTTTGTTTTTACTCTATTTATGTTTTCAAAATAAGAAGATTGAGAATAATATATCATTAGAAAGATATCAACTGTGTGTAATGATGATCAGTAATGGAATACTATTCCAACAGATATATCAACTTGTATTATTGCAGAAATGTATGTAATCTGGTAATACTTAAGAAGTAGAAGATAAGGAGCTGAATATGAAACAATATATCCAGAATTTTAAAAAATTCCAGCCATTGTTAGAAGAACTGGTCGCAAGAGATATTAAGATTAAGTATCGTAGATCCGTCTTAGGAGTTTTGTGGACATTGTTAAATCCATTATTAATGATGATCGTATTATCGGTTGTATTTTCGAATCTGTTTAAATTTGATGTGGAGAATTTTCCGTTGTTCATTTTGAGTGGACAGGTAATCTTTAACTTTTTCTCTGAATCAACAACGAATGCGATGGGAGCAATCGTTGGTAATGCCTCTCTGATCAGAAAGATTTATGTGCCAAAATATTTATTTGTTATTTCAAGAATCTTTTCAAGTTTTATTAACCTGATGGCTTCATTTACGGCACTGATCCTGGTTATGGTTGCGACAAGAGCAGAACTACACTGGACAGTAATTCTTGTTCCGATTCCACTGGTATTATTAGCAATATTTTCTATGGGAATCGGCTTGATTCTTTCAGCGATTACTGTAAAATTCAGAGACATCATGTACTTATATTCTGTGTTTATGACAGTACTGATGTATTTGACACCGATTATTTATCCAATGTCAATTTTGCCGGCATGGATGACACCAATCGTAAAGCTGAATCCAATTACCAATATCCTGCTGATGTTCAGAGACGTGATGATGTATAATACAATCTTTGATGTAAAATCAATTGTTATTGCAGTGATAGAAGCAGGACTTGCACTTGTGATTGGACTCAGAGTATTCTACAAAGCACAGGATGAATTTATTTTGAACATATAGGAGCGGTGAAAATATGGAAAAACAGGCAATCATAAAAGTAGAAGATGTTTCGATGAAGTTCAATCTTTCATCTGAAAAATTCGACAGCATTAAAGAGTATGTGATTAAAAGATTAAAAAAACAGGTGAAGTTTGATGAGTTCTGGGCATTGAAGAATGTATCATTTGAAGTATATAAAGGTGAATCACTTGGATTGATCGGACTTAACGGCAGCGGAAAAAGTACAATGTTAAAAACAATTGCAGGAGTTTTGAAACCGACTACAGGTAAAGTTGAAGTTTGCGGAACAGTAGCTCCGCTGATCGAGCTTGGTGCCGGATTTGATATGGATCTTACCGCAAGAGAAAACGTATTTTTGAACGGGGCGCTGTTAGGATACGGAAGAGAAGAGATGGAAAAGCATTATGATAATATAGTGGAATTTTCAGAACTTCAGAATTTTATGGATGTTCCGGTTAAGAACTTTTCTTCTGGTATGGTGTCAAGACTTGCGTTTGCAATTGCGACGATCGGAACACCGGATATATTGATTGTTGATGAAGTACTTTCAGTTGGTGATTTCCGATTCCAGCAGAAGTGCGAAGAGCGCATCAGAAAAATGATTGAACATGGGACAACTATTTTATTTGTATCACATAGTATTGCACAGGTTGAAAGTCTGTGTGAGAAAATTGTATGGCTTGAACATGGACATGTGAAAAGATTCGGTGATGCAGATGAAATTTGTAAAGAATATAGTCAGTCATAATAGATGAGGTAAGAGCATGAAAAAAAAGATTCAGATAGTAATTGCAGGAATTATTATTGTTGCAGGTTCGTTCTTATATGCACATATAGGAAAGAATAATTATATATATGACAGAGATGTTGACACCAGTGAATATATAACAACAGGATCGTTCCTGAATGAAACAGTACAGGAACAGTTCAAAAGTAATGAAGATACATTGGATGGTGTAAGAGTAAAATGCAGGATTACAGGTACACCGACAGATACGGTTATCAAATATAGTCTTACAGATGCAGAGACACAGAAAGTAGTTGCAAGTGGTAAAACGAAAGCAACGGATCTTGAGAGTGGAAAATTCTATAATTTTAAATTTGATACCGTAAAAAACTGTAAAGATAAAGAATATATTTTCTCTATTGGCACAGAAGGAGAAATTCCGGACAATGCAGTATTGTTCTGCTTTGAAGGAAAGACAGAAACAGGAACAAAGTTCTGGATCAATGGTGAAGAGACAGACGGAACGTTGATCATGAAAGCGGTTACAAACCGGTTTGATGCAGAGACATTTTGTGTGTTATTGTTATTTATTATTTATGTAATAGCTTTTATGAAATTTTTATATAAATTATTCAAATAGTGGAGTGCAAAATTGAAAATTAAGAAAGTAATAAAGATGTTGATAAAGCAGGGACCATTTGCGGTCTTAAGAGCGGCAAGAGATCATTACAGGAAAAAAAGAGCAGAAGAGGAATTCAGAAACCGGGCACGCTCACTTCATCTGATTTCGGAAAGTGAGAGGGAAAAGCAAAAAAACAGAAAATTTCTGACACCGGTAACATTCAGTATTATCACACCGCTATATAATACACCGGAGAATTATCTGAAGGAATTGCTGGAGTCACTGCAAAAACAGACTTATCCAAACTGGCAGTTATGTCTGGCAGATGGAAGTGATAAGGAGCATGGATACGTAGGTGAAATATGCAGAGAATATGCTTCAAAAGACTCAAGAATCTGCTATGAGGTATTAGAAGAAAACAAAGGAATATCTGAAAATACCAATGAATGTCTGAAATTTGCAACAGGGGACTACATAGGTCTTTTGGATCATGATGATATCTTGCATGAGTCAGCATTATATGAAATGATGAAAGTAATTGAAGATGAGAAAGCAGATTTCTTATATTCGGATGAAGTAAAGTTCTCTGGAAAAATCGAGGATGCAACAGACTTTAATTTTAAACCTGGATTTGGAAAAGATGAATTGAGAGCACATAATTATATTTGTCATTTTACAGTATTCAAAAAATCACTTTTGGATCAGATCGGACAGGCATACAGACCGGAATTTGATGGAAGCCAGGATCATGATATGGTTTTGAGACTGACAGAAAAGGCTGAAAAAATTGTTCATATTCCAAAGGTATTATATTATTGGAGAGTTCATCCGCAGTCAGTTTCGATGAATCTGGATTCAAAAAGTTATGCGGTTGATGCTGCGATACATGCAGTCAGCGAACAGTTAGAAAGAGTAAAGGAACCCGGAAAAGTTGAAAGCAATCTTCCGTACCGTACGATTTACCGGATTCATTATGAAATTCCGGACAATGCAGGTGTATTAATTATCTTGCATGGTGCGAAAACGGAAATGGAATACGATACTGCAAAGAAAAAGATTCTGGAAAAAACTTCGTATAAGAATATTCGTATTGTATATATGGATGCAGAAAATGGTACATTTGCTGATGATGTCAACAGACAGATAAGCAGCATGGAAGAAGAGTATGCAGTTATGATGGATATTCACTGCCTGCCAGTGAATCAGGACTGGGTGGAAGAAATGCTGATGTTTGCGCAGAGAAAAGATGTATGTGCAGTATCACCGAAAGTATATTTTGAAAACAATCTGATCGCATATGCAGGTATTGCACTGGATGACAGAGATAAAGCAAAAGTAAAATTCTTATGTCAGGGAATCAATGGTGCGGAACAGGGATATGAGGCTATGCTGCGCCATGTCCGGAATACGACAGCCGCATGGAAAGGTTGCTGTATGGTTTCCAAAAGTGCATGGAAATCTATTGGCGGATTAAGTACGGATGTTCCGGGATATGAAATGATTGATTATTGTCTGAAGGGAGAAAAACAGGGGCTTTGGACTGTCTGGACATGTTTTGCGGAATTCTCTTATTCGAAAGCATTGGCGATAGAGATAGATGATACAGAGATTCAGAAGTTTATTTCAAAATGGGAAAACAGAATCAGCCAAAAGGATAATTTTTACAATCAAAATCTGGCAGAACTGGGTATTTTATAATTATTAGGAGGAAACAATGGCAGATATACGAGAGTTAACGGCGAAAACACTTCATACATTGAAAGAAGAAGGAATTATCAGTGTCGGAAGAAAAGCAAAGAGTTACGTTCATACGGCAAGAACAGTAGTAAGAGATGCAAAAGACAGAGTCTATAAAGATGTATTATTCATCAATGGCTGTGATGAAAGTGTACCTCATCCGGCAAGATACCGTGTGACACATCAGAGAGAACAGCTGGCAGCGAATAATATTTCTACAGGTGAAGTGTATTATGTAAATCTGCAGCTGGATCAGGTCAGATATTATCGTACATTTGTCTTTTTCAGATGTCCATATACAGATACGATCGGTGAATTTATAAAATTAGCCAAGAAGCTGAATAAAAGAGTACTGTTTGATATTGATGATCTTGTGGTTGATACAAAGTACACAGATACGATCAAATATCTGGATTCTATGTCGAAAGAAGAACGTGCGTTATATGATGATGGTGTTATGCGTATGGGCAGAACATTAAAATTATGTGATGCTGCAATTACGACGACAGAAAGACTTGCCGAAGAGTTGGGACATTATGTGCCGGAAGTATTTATTAACAGAAATACGGCCTCAGAAGAAATGTGTGCATTGTCCAAAGAAGCGTTAAAAAATAAAACTCGTAAAGATGATCATGTGGGAATCGGATATTTCAGTGGAAGCCTGACGCACAATGATGATTTTGAACTGGTGTTACCGGCACTGACCAGAGTGATGGAAAAATATCCACAGGTTCAGCTGCATGTGGTCGGAGAACTGGATCTTCCGGAAGCGTTACAGCAGTATAAGGAACGTGTGGTATCCCATCCGTTTGTTGACTGGAAAAAATTACCATCGCTGATCGCGGAAGTGGATATTAATCTGGCACCATTAGAGCAGAGCATCTTTAACGAAGCAAAATCTGAAAATAAATGGGTGGAAGCAGCACTGGTGAAAGTTCCAACGGTAGCAAGTAATGTGGGTGCATTCCAGAGAATGATCGTATCAGGAGAGACTGGAATTCTCTGTGATACAGAAGAAGAATGGGTAGAACAGTTAAGCAGACTGGTAGAGGATAAGAAAGAAAGAGACCGGATTGCTGAAAATGCACATAGATATTGTTCAAAAAAATGTGTAACTATATATACAGGTTTCCCACTGGTTAAATTTATAAAAAAATACACAACACCGAATATCGCATTTGTACTGCCTTCATTAAATATCAGCGGAGGAATCATGGTGGCATTATGGCATGCGACTATGCTTCAGGATGCAGGAATGGATGTTACGCTTTTTAATGTAAACAATGATATTGAATGGTGTACATTTAAGGATCATCAGATACCGGTAATGAGTCAGGATCTGAGACTGGTAGAAGGAAGAATCGACAAGGCGGTTGCGACAATGTGGACAACGGTTGCATTCCTTGAAAATTATAAAAATATTGGAAAAAGATATTACCTGGTACAGAATTTTGAAACGGATTTTTATGAACTAGGTGTACCGCTCAGAGTATTTGCTAACCAGAGTTATATTCCAAAAGTGCCGATCCAGTATCTTACTATTTCAAAGTGGTGTGAAGACTGGTTAAGAGATGATTATGAACAGATCGCCAGATATGCTCCGAACGGAATTGAAAAGGAAAATTTCCCACATCACAAACGTGAGATGAATGGGAAAATCCGTATTCTGATCGAAGGAGATTGCGGGGTAGAATACAAAAACGTTGACGAAAGTTTCAAAATTACAAATGAACTTGATAAAGAAAAGTATGAAATCTGGTATATGTCTTATAATGCAGAGCCGAAGGACTGGTATCATGTAGATAAATTCCTTCATAAGATACCATTTGATCAGGTGGCTGATGTATATAATCAGTGTGATATCCTGTTAAAGACAAGCTATCTGGAAAGCTTTTCATATCCGCCGTTAGAGATGATGGCAACAGGGGGATATGCCGTAGTTGTTCCGAATGATGGGAATAAAGAATACCTTGTGGATGGGGAAAACTGTATGCTTTATCCACTTGGCGAGATAGAAAAAGGAATTGCGGCAATTGAAAAAATCTGTACAGATAAGGAATTACAGGAACATCTGTATGAAGGTGGTGTGAAGACTGCACAGTCAAGAGACTGGGAGAGCATTCGGAAAGAAATTGTAGCTTTATAC